>OJGZ01000013.1_pt1 | contig 120759 bp, 121 predicted proteins | sample 1595051 | NCBI WGS metagenome assembly OJGZ01 (sample SAMN05416800, study PRJEB24817) | seawater metagenome | isolation source: Sea water | place: Canada:Atlantic | collected 2013-07 | reverse complement strand
ATCTACACTAGATCGCTCGTCGGCAGCGTCAGATGTGTATAAGAGACAGCCACGGCGACATCGCCGCCTTCTCGATCGATACCGAGGCGGGCGAGGAAGCCCCCGCCGTGCTGGTGCATTGCCGCGTGTCCGACCCGGTCGAGCGGATCAAGCTGCGCGACCAGATTGCCGACAAGGTTCGCGGCGTCACCGGGATGAGCTGCGTGGTCGAGCTGGTCCCGCCGCGCACGCTGCCGCGCACCAGTTCGGGCAAGCTCAGCCGCGCCAAGGCGAAAAAACAGTATCTTGCGGGCGAAATCGTCCCGCTCGACCTCGCCGCCTGAAGCCTGCGCCAACGCGGCCCTCCGCGCGACGGACCACCGGCAGAATTGCCTTGCGCTTGGCGCCATCGGCGCGGCACTATCGCCGGGCCGCGCGACTGCGCGCTTGAAGATCGTGTATTGCCACCCTAATACAGGATTATAGCCGCTTGGAGAGATCTGCGCCCATGAGCGATACGAAAACGCCGACCGCAACTGCCACCGAAACCGCCTTCGACCTCACGCCGCCCGATCCCGTGCCCGAGGTCAAGCCGGAGAAGGCTGCGGGCCTCGTCCCGGTTTCGGAAGAGGTGAAAAGCAAGCTACAGACCAAGGTCGACGGCTTCGTCGCCGATCTGATCGCCGAAGATGCCAATTCGCCCGAATTCGGCAAGAAGGTCGACCAGCTGACGAATATGGGCCGCAAGGAAATCATGGCCGCGGCGGGCATGTCGAACCGCTTCCTCGACCGCCCGGTGCGCGCGATGGACAAGGACGAAGGCGTCGGCGCCAATCTGTCCGAACTGCGCCGCGTGGTCGAGGACCTCGATCCGGGCAAGCGCGGCAAGCTGTCGGGGCCGCGCAAGATCCTCGGCATCATTCCCTTCGGCAACAAGCTGACCAACTACTTCCGCAGCTACCAGAGCGCGCAGACGCATATCCAGTCGATCCTCAACAACCTCGCCAGCGGCAAGGACGAGCTGATCATGGACAATGCCGCGATCGACGTCGAACGGCAGAAACTGTGGGAGGCGATGGGCAATCTGGAACAGATGATCCACATCTCCAACTCGCTCGACGCGAAGCTGGAGGAAAAGGCCGCCGAACTCGACGCGACCGATCCGGCCAAGGCCAAGGCGGTGCGCGAAACCGCGCTGTTCTATGTCCGCCAGCGCACGCAGGATTTGCTTACCCAGATGGCGGTGAGCGTGCAGGGCTATCTCGCGCTCGACCTGGTGAAAAAGAACAATGTCGAGTTGGTCAAGGGCGTCGACCGCGCCAGCACCACCACCGTCGGCGCGCTGCGCACCGCGGTGACCGTGGCCGAGGCGATGACCAACCAGCGCCTCGTGCTGGGCCAGATCACCGCGCTCAACGAAACCACTGCCGGCATCATCGACAGCACCAGCACGTTGCTGCGCGACCAGACCGGCAAGATCCACGAGCAGGCCGCCGCCAGCACGATCCCGCTGGAAACGCTGCAACGCGCCTTCCAGAACATCTACGACACGATGGACGAGGTCGACAGCTTCAAGCTGCGCGCGCTCGACAGCATGAAGCAGACGGTCACGCTGCTGACCGACGAGGTCGAGAAGTCGAAAGGCTATATCGCGCGCGCCGAAGGCCAGTCGCAGGCGCAGAAGCAGGTCGCCGAAAGCAGCCTGCTGAGCATCGAGGGCTGAGGGCGGCATCGTGAACGACCTCACCCGCGACAGCGACCGCATATTGTCCGAGAGCAAGGCGCTGGTGCGCGACAACCGCGAAGGCGGCCGCCACCGGCGCGCGCCCTCGATCGGGCAGGGTTCGGCCAAGGCCAAGCGCGACCACCTAATGAAGAAGGTGCGCAACCTCGTGATCGCGGTGGCCGTCATCTGGGTGGGAGCCGGGGTTGCCGGGGCGATCTTCAGCGGCATCGGTTTCTGGGGCGTCATGGCTGTGGTTGTCGCCACGGCTATCGCTACCGCAATCTTCTCCAGTTATCCGAAGATCAAGACGCCCAAGCGCGCCGACATCAACAAGGGCAACGTCCAGCAGATGGTTGGCCGCACCGAATTGTGGCTCGAAGCGCAGCGGCCTGCCCTGCCCCCGCCCGCGGCACAAATCGTCGGCGATATGGGCGTCCAGCTCGACGCGCTGGGCCTGCAGCTCGAAGGGCTCGACCAGAACCATCCCAAGGCGCGCGAAGTGCGCAGCCTGGTGGGCGAACAATTGCCGCAGATGATCGACAGCTACCAGCGGATCCCGGCGCATCTGCGCAAGGAAGAACGCGCCGGCGCGACCCCCGACCAGCAGCTGACCGACAGCCTCGGCAAGATCAGCGGCGAGATCGATTCGATCACTCGCCAGTTGGCCGAGGGCTCGCTCGACGATCTGGCGATCAAGCACCGCTATCTCGACTACAAATTCGGCGAAGGGGCGCAGACCAGCCCGCAACTGGAGCACAAGAACTGATGCGCGTTCCCATTTCCCACAGCCTCGGCAAGGAAGAAGTGCGCCGCCGCCTCCAGTCGCATAGCCACGAGATCGCCCAATATATCCCCGGCGGCATGGCCGACGTCACCACCAGCTGGCCCAGCGAGGACCGGATGGACCTGGCGGTCAGGGCCATGGGCCAGGGCGTCGACGGCTGCGTGATCATCGAGGACGACCAGGTGGTGTTCGAGGTCAATCTGCCGCCCGCGCTGTCCTTCGTCGAACCGATGGTCGCCAGCGCGATCCGCAAACAGGGCCAGAAACTGATCGCGCCGAAGTAATTTCGCCCGCGTGGCCGAGAAATTTTCCCGACTGCGGAACGATCTCCTTTGCGGAGCGCTCTGCACTGGGGCGGATCAGGAATCCGGATGCGGATGCATGGCTGATCCACATGGGGCAAGACGGTAGGGAAGCGAGGCCGAGCGAATGCCGGTAGCAAACGGGGCGTGTCGCTCCACCAGGACTTATCTCAAGAACGGAACTGCGGCGAGCCATGACCGGCTCGATACGCGGCTGGGCGCGCTGGTGACGGGCGATGCGCGCGATTATGCAGCGTTTCTCGATATCCAGTACCGCGCGCGCGTGGGCGTCGAAGACTGGCTGGCCGGCAGCGGGACCCCGCCGCCATGCCAGAGCAATTTGCTGGCGCAGGACATGTCCGCGCTGGGACGCGCGGTCCCCGAAGATGCCCCGGCCTTCACCCCTCCCGCGGGTAGCGACGCGCTGGGCGTATGCTGGGTGCTGGCGGGATCATCGCTGGGCAATCGCGCAATCCTCGCGCGGCTCAAGAAAAACAAGGTGGACTGGCCGGTCGATTTCCTGTCCGACATGGGCATGACCACCTATTGGCGAAGCCTGCTGCCCGCGCTCGAACGACCGCATTCCGTCGCCATGGACGAAGCCGCCTTGCAGGCTGCGCAAGCCACCTTTTCCCACTTTAACGCGATCGTGGCCGACAGCCTCGCGCGCGAGGCCGCATAATGAACCCGCAGGACGTCAATCTTTCCAATTGCGATCGCGAACCGATCCACCAGCTTGGCCGGATCCAGGGTTTCGGCGCGCTTATCGCGGTCAATTCCGACTGGTTCGTCGCGCATCGCTCGACCAATCTCGAAGCCCTGTTCGGCGCCGGCCGCACGGTCGAGATCGGGGACCGTCTCTCGCGGCTGCTCTCCCCCGCCGCATTGCAGCAACTGCGCAGTTCAGCCACCGCGCTGACCATGCCCGACCAGGTCGAACGGCTGTTCGGTCTCGCACTGTTCGACAGCGACGCGCTGTTCGATTGCGCGCTGCACAGTTCGGGCGGGAACACGGTGATCGAGATCGAACCGCATGCGGCGGGCGATCTCAATCGCCAGCTGAGCATTCTGCGGCCGATCATGACCCGGCTGGAAAAGCATACCGAAGTGCAGCCCTTGGTCGACGAGGCGGCCCGCCAGTTGCGGCTGGCGCTGCAGATCGACCGCGTCATGGTCTATCGCTTCCGCGAGGATCTGTCGGGCGAAGTCATCGCCGAAGCCGCGCGTGACGATCTCGAGAAATTCCACGGCCTGCGCTATCCGCGTTCGGACATCCCCGACCAGGCGCGCGCGCTGTATGTCCGCAACCGCTTCCGCATCATCGCCGATGTCGAGGCCGAGCCGGTCCCGGTCGAACCCGGCGTGTCACTCGATGGCGAGCCGCTCGACCTCAGCATGAGCACGCTGCGCGCGGTTTCGCCGATCCATATCGAATATCTCAAGAACATGGGCGTTGGCGCTTCGCTGTCGATCTCGATCATCATCGGCGGGAAGCTGTGGGGGCTGTTCGCCTGCCATCATTACGGCCCCAAGCTGCTCCCTTATTCGCAGCGCACCGCAGCCGAGCTGTTCTCCGAATTCTTCTCGCTGACGCTCGACCGTACGCTGGCCCGCCAGAGCGCCGATCGCCGCGAAATGGGGCGCGAGGTCCACACCCGGCTGATGCGCGATGTCGTCGCTGGCACCCCGCTGTCCGCCAGCCTGCCGATGATCGAGCCGGTCATCCAGCAGGTCATCCCGCATGACGGGGTGAGTATCTTCGTCGAGGACATTTACGACGCGCGCGGTTCTGCTCCCAATGAGGAGGAATTCCGCGCGATCGTCGCCAATCTCAACGGCACTGCGACGAGCAAGCTGCTCGCCACCGAGGCGATTGCCGAACGCCTGCCGCGCGCTGCCCGGTTTGCCGACCGCGCGACGGGCGCGCTGGTCATCCCGGTTTCGCGCACCCCGCGCGATTACCTGATCCTGTGGCGCAAGCCGCTCACCCAGACCGTGACCTGGGCGGGCAATCCCGAAAAGGCGGTCGAGGCCGGTCCCAATGGCGACCGGCTGACCCCGCGCAAGAGCTTCGAGGCCTGGCGCGAAACGGTCGAGGGCCGCGCCGAGAAATGGTCGCGCGCCGAGATCGAGATTGCCGAGAGCCTGCGCGTCACGCTGCTCGAGATCATCCTGCGCCTGACCGACGAGGCGGTGACCGAACGCGCCCGCGCGCAGCAGCAGCAGGAATTGCTCATCGCGGAGCTCAACCACCGCGTGCGCAATATCCTCAACCTGATCCGCGGGCTGATCAACCAGTCCAAGGGCGATGCGCGCGATATCGAGAGCTTCGTCGAAATCGTCGCGGGGCGGGTCGCCTCGCTTGCGTCGGCACATGACAACATCACCAAGGGCAATTGGTCGCACGCGCCCTTCTCGGAGCTGATCGAGACCGAGGCCAACGCCTATCTTTCAGCGAGCCGGGACCGGCTCGACCTGCGCGGCCCCGAAGCGATGATCGCGCCCGAAGCCTATACGGTGATGGCGCTCGTGATCCACGAAATGATAACCAATTCGGCGAAATATGGCTCGCTGAGCGATCAATCGGGCAAGCTCGAGGTGGAAGTGACCCGCGACGCCGAAGACAATTTCTGCGCGCAATGGCGCGAAAGCGGCGGGCCTCCGGTCAAGCCGCCGAGCCGCCGCGGGTTCGGCAGCACGATCACCGAACGCTCGATCCCCTACGAACTCGATGGCACTGCCGAGATCAATTACCGCTTGGAGGGTGTCGAGGCCCGGTTCTGCATTCCCGCGCGCTATGTCGAATGGCGTTCGCGCGATGGCGAAAAGAGCGCAGCGGCCAAGCCGAAGAAGGACGCCCGGTTGGAAAACCTGCCCGACAGTGTGCTGCTGGTTGAAGACAGCATGATCATCGCGCTCGATGCGGAGGATTGCCTCAAGGAACTCGGGATCGGGACCGTGCGAATCGAAAGCTCGGTCGCAGCGGCGCTCGACGCATTGACGAAGAGCCAGCCCGAACTGGCCATTCTCGACTACAATCTGGGCAAGGAAAACAGCGAACCGATCGCCGCCAGGCTCAGGGAAATGGGCGTGCCGTTCTGGCTGGCGACGGGCTATGGCGAAATGCAGGACCGGCTCGAAGAACTGGGCGCATCGGGCCTGCTGACGAAGCCCTACGGCAAGGACGAGCTGGTCGAAGTGATCGGCAGCTACGACAAGGACGACTGACCCCGCGGCCCGTGCGGCGCGGCTAGTTGAAGAAGCGCTGCTGGTAGTGGAAGGTCGCGGCAACCGGGTTGCCGCTCGCGTCGCGCGCCGGTTCGAAACGCAACTGGTCGAGCGCGAGGCGGCAGACCGCCGCATCGGTTTCGGGGAACGGGCTGGGCCGGTAGATGCTGCAGCGCGTCGCGCGCCCCTGCGCCGAAACGGTCAGCCTTACGATGACCGACTGGCCGATCCGCGCCTGCCGTCCGCCGGGAGGAACGGGAAAGGCGCTTGCATCGGTAATCGCGCGCGTCAGCACGGGCTTGGTCGCCGCTCCCCCGCCCTGGCCGCCGCCGCCTTCGCCGCTGCCGGTACCCTCGCCCGTTCCGGACCGGCCGGTGCCCTGCCCCTGATCGGTCGCGCCGGCGGTATTTGCCGTCCCGGTCGAGGAGGCACGCGGCGCCGGCGGATCTTCGCGCATGCGCCGCTCGGGCTCGGGCGCGGTGACCGCATCGGGCACCGCCTCGCGCCCCGGATCGCCTTGCGCGCCTTCGGGCTCGGGTTCGGTCGGTTCGGGTTTTTCTTCGGGCGTGGATACCGTGACGGTGAACGCCGAGACCACCGAGCGCTCCACCCCGGAGACGGCGGTCGGCGCCAATGCGCGCACCAGCAGGTAGAACAGGCCGAGGTGGATCAGCGCGATCAGCGCGATCACCCAGGGATTGAGGCGCTTCTTAGTCTGCGCATAGCGGGTCGCGGGTTCGGCCATCGGGCGATCATGGCAAAGCCGCCCGACCGGGTCCAGCGGCATGGAAAAAGGGCGGCCCTCCCGAAGGAGGACCGCCCCGTAGTCTGCACATGGGGCCGAGCCCCATGCCGGTTATCTTAGTAGCCGAGGATCAGCGAAACGCTGGCTGCCCGCGGCGGACCCATCTGCACGAAGGGCAGATCGCCCGAGGTGAGGCCGCCACCGAAGCCGCCGACATAGAGCTCGTCGAACAGGTTGGTGATGTTGAACTGCACCGCGGCATCGCGACCGTTGAAGTATTCGCCAAGGCGAACACGCAGGTCGATATCCACCAGCGTGTAGCTGTCGACGGTCGCCGGGAAGCCGACGCTTTCGCCGACGAATCCCTGCGGATCGCGCGGGAGGTTTTCGTCGTTCACGTAGCGCTTGCCGGTGTGCTTGACCTGCACGCCGAGTTCTGCCGGGCCGAAGTTGTACTGGCCACGTGCGCCAACCGTGAAGGTCGGTGCGCCGCTTTCACGCTTGCCGGCAGTCTGGGCGAATTCGCCCGCGTCCAGCTGCACGTTGTCGCGGATTTCCGATTCGTTGAGCGAACCGAAGACATAGAGCAGCGTGTTCGGGGTGGGGCTGTAAGCCACCGAGGCATCGATGCCGTACTTGTCGACGACACCCAGGTTACGGGTGATCGTTTCGTCGAGGATCGGATCGTAGGCGGTTGCACGGCGATTGTTGTACCGCGTGTACCAGCCGACCAGCTGCGCCTGAAGGTCGCCATTCTGGAAACGCAGGCCAAGGTCGAAGCTGTCGGTGGTTTCGGCCACCGGACGCGCGCTTTCGACATCGGGGAAGTAGATCGAGTCGTAGAGCTCGTCCGTACCCGGGACCGAAAGACCCTTGCCGTAGTTGCCGAAGAACGATGCATCACCGAATTCATAGGTGAAGCCGACATTCGGCAGCAGCTTGTCGTAATTGTATTCACGCGACTGCGGCGGAGCCGAACCGCTGATGACTTCACCGGTGTTGGGGTCGGTCACATAGGGGTTGGCGGCTTCGTATGCAGCGCTCACACCGCCGACGCAGTCGAGGAAACCGCTGGCCGAGGTGGTGTAGCAGAACTGGTTCAGGTCGCGCTTGTAGAAGGGCACGCTGAGACCGAGGACTGCGGTGAAGTCATCGAAGAAGCGACCACGATATTCACCCGCAACCTTGTGCAGCGTCGCATAGGACTGGCGATCGCGCTTGTTGAGCACGAAGCCGTCCGCAGTGGCCAACGGGTTATTGATCGGGAAGACATCCGCGATTTCGCCATTGGCGAGAGCGACCGAGGTCTGGCCCGTCTGACGGTGGTTGGCATCGTCATAGGTGTAGCTCAGGCGAACGCGGTGATCGTCGTTGATCTCGTAAGCCAGGTTGGCAATCACGCCGAACCGGCGCGTGCGGGTCTGGCTCGGATCGTGACCCGTGACTTCGTCGAGCGTGTCGCCGTCGCCGTTGAGGTCGCGACCGAAGTAGTAACGGCCGCCGATGAAGCCGGTCATGTCGACGCCGCCGACATCACGCGTGCCTTCGAGCAGTTCTTCGTCACCGCCGCCATTGGCCTTGACGTACTGGTAACTCGGATCGACCGTCAGGATCAGGCCGTCAGCCAGCGTGAAGCGCGACGAACCGCGGATGTTGCCGGTGTTCGACGGATTGAAGCGGCGATCGAATTCGGCACCGCAATTGTTGTCGCTGCCGGCAGTGCCCGGGGTCGGGCCCTCGACGGTGCAGGGATAGTTGATTTCGTAGAACCGTTCTTCCTTGGTCGCCGGGAAACGGTTGGTGAAGCCCGAACCGGGCTCGAAGTCCGGATCGACGCGGAGCGGAACCGAACCGAAGAAATTGTTGCGGTTCTGGTTGTAGTGACCGGCAATGGCAACGAAATCGCCATTGTCGCCGATGTCCTGCCAGATGCGGCCGTTATACTGCTGCTTCTCGACCACGCCGTAATTGTTGAACGGGTTGTTGTAGCGCGTGAAGCTGGCCGAGGCGAAAGCCTTGGTGCCCATGCCGGTGATGTCGCCGGTATCGATCATCACAAAGCCGCGGCCATAGAGACGGCTGCGGTCGTAGTTCGCATTGTTGCCCTCGGCGAAGATGTCGCCGGCGGTCAGCGTCATGGTGACGCCGAAATCGTCGGCCGGCTCGCGCGTACGGATGTTGATCGTGCCACCGACGGCCGAAGCGGTCGGGCTGTCGACGTCGGTCATGCCGAGGTTGACGCTGATCGATTCGAGAACTTCGGGATCGACCTGCTGGTTGGTGTAGAGCGCATAGTTGCCCGAGTCGTTCAGCGGCAGGCCGTCGAGCGTCTGCGAGATGCGGCTGTCGTCGAAACCGCGGATGGTGAAGCTACCGCCCGACGAACCCCAGGGATCGTTGTTCTGGAAGCTGACACCCGGAACCAGGTTGACGATGTCGTTGACCGTCTGGCCGGGGCGCTGGCGGCGGATGATTTCCTCGCCCAGAACCTGTTTCGCCTTCGGCGTGTTGGGCATGTCGACACCGCCGACGCCGGTGGTGCGGGCACCTGAAACGATGATGACCGAGTCGTCGAAATCGACCGAACCGGTCGACTGTGCGGCGGCCGGGGCGGCGACCATTGCACTGGCGGTGCTGACCACCGATGCGGCCAAGAGATATTTGAACTTCATCGAGAGGATCCCTTCGTCTCGTTAAAAGTAGGCTGGTACGTCAAAGCCAGCTCCCTTTGCGGGGAGGACGTTGCGCCAAAGCGATCTTTTTATGACATGATCAAGACATGTATTGCACCTGCGAGACGTTTCGCTGCGGCGCAATAAAATTTGCTTGGATTTCTGCGACTTAGACTAGTTGCAAAAAGGCAACGAATCCGATTCTTTCCGGAACCGATGCATAAATACAACGCTCGCCGGATGCGACGGGGCTTCAGGCGAGATTGATCTCGCGCAGGCGCTGGAGCAGGAATTCGTGACTCGAAATCGGCTCGGGCCGCTTTTCGGGATGCGCCGGGTCGATGCACGAGGGCAGCGTCTCGATTACGTAATCGGGGCGGAAGTGCAGGAAGAACGGCATCGAGTAGCGCGCGCGATAGGCCGCTTCCCCGCGCGGATTGACCACGCGGTGCGTGGTCGAGCGCAGCTTGCCGTTGGTCAGCCGGTCGAGCATGTCGCCGACATTGACCACCAGCGCTCCCTCGGGCGGCGCGACCGCTTTCCATTCGTCCTGCGCGGTCAGCAGTTCGAGCCCCGCCTCCTCTGCGCCGAGCAACAGCGTGATCGTGTTGATGTCGCCATGCGCGGCGGCGCGAATCGCGCCCTCGGCCTCCGCGCCCTCGAGCGGCGGATAGCGCAGCAGGCGCATGACCGAATTGCCGTCCTCGACCGTGGGCACGAAGAAGCCGCGGTCGAGCCCGAGATGCAGCGCGATGCCTTCGAGCACGCGGCCACCGGCGGTCTCGAAAGCGGCGTAGAGTTCGGAGAAGGTCTCGCGAAAGCCTGCGACCTCGGACGGCCAGACATTGTCGGCCATGAACTCGGCCAGCGGATGGCCCGCGGGCAGTTCACGCCCGACGTGCCAGAATTCCTTGAGGTCGTGGACCTTGGCGTCCTTGGCCTTCTCGGTCCCGAACGGCGTATAGCCGCGCGCGCCGCCGCCGCCGGGGATGTGATAGGCGCGCTTGACCGCGTCGGGGAGCGCGAAGAACTGCTTCGCCAGCGTTTCGGCGCGGTCGATCAACTCCTGCGGGATGCCGTGGTCGCGGACGACGGCGAAGCCGTATTCCTCGAAGCTGCGGCCCAGTTCGGCGGCGATGGAATCGAGCGGCTGTGCCAGCGACACAACCGCGATATCGGTGTTCGAATCGGTCATAATGGCTGCGCCCTTTAATACGGCAGGAAGAGTCCCGCCAGCGCCGCGCTCATCAGATTGGCGAGGCTGCCCGCCGCGAGCGCGCGCAGGCCGAGCTTGGCGATGACCGGGCGCTGGTTGGGTGCCAGCCCGCCGGTCACTGCCATCTGGATCGCGATCGAGCTGAAATTGGCGAAGCCGCACAGCGCGAAGGTGACGATCGCGCGGCTGCGATCGGTCAGCACGCTGGCGTCCATTGCGCCCAGTTCGATAAAGGCGACGAATTCGTTGAGCACGATCTTGGTGCCGAACAATCCGCCCGCGGCACCGGCCTGTTCCCACGGAATGCCGATCAGATACATCACCGGTGCGAACACCAGTCCGAGCAATTGCTGGAAACTGACATCGGGATAGCCGAACCAGCCGCCGATACCGCCGAGGATGCCATTGGCGAGCGCAACCAGCGCGACGAAGACCATCACCATCGCGCCAACCGCCACGGCGAGCTTCACGCCGGTCTGCGTCCCCTGCGCAGCGGCCTCGATGATATTGGCGGGCTTGTGGCCTTCCTCGAAGGTCTCGGCGACTTCGACTTCATGCGCCTTGCCGCCTTCGGTCAGCGCGGCGGGACCTTCGGCGCTGATCCGGCTCTTGGGCAGCACGATCTCGCCTTCGGGATCGACACCGGACATTTGCGCCGCATCGCGGGCCAGGTCGCTCTGGTCGTCGGGCATGATGATCTTGGCCATCAGGATGCCGCCGGGTGCGGACATGAAGGCCGCGGCAAGCAGGAAGGGCACCGCTTCGGCGCCGATGAAGCTGGCATAGGCGGCGAGGATGGTCCCCGCCACGCCCGCCATCCCCACGCTCATCAGCGTGAACAGCCGGCTGGGGGTGAGCGCGGCGAGATAAGGGCGCACCACCAGCGGGCTTTCCGACTGGCCGACGAAGATATTGGCCGCGCTACCCAGCGCCTCGACCTTGCTGATGCCGGTAATCCAGCCGATCGCCCCGCCGACCCAGCGCACCAGCCGCTGCATGATGCCCCAGTGGTAGAGGATCGAAACGATCGCCGCGAAGAACACGATCACCGGCAAGGCGGCGATCACGAAGGTGTTGGTGAAGGGATTGGCCCCCATCGGCCCGAACACCGCCTCGATCCCGACCTTGGAGTAATCGAGCAGCGCGATCACCCCGCTGGACAGCGACTGGATCAGTTGCACGCCAAACGGTGTCCGCAGCACCAGCAGCGCCATCAGCGCCTGCAGCGCGAAGGCGGCCCCGACCACGCGCAGGCTGATACGGCGCTTGCCCGTCGACAGCAGGAAGGCGAGCAGCAGGATCGCCACGATACCGACGAGATTGATCAGGATGGGCGACATCGGGTTCCCTTCGGGGAGGACTAATTGCGGATGAAATCGGTCGCTGTCTTGCGCGCGCTGCCGCAATAGTCAATTTTCGGGACCCGCAGACGGCCTCGCCGTCCACCAAACTTGTCGAGGCCGTCTGATGACCGAACCTGCCAACGAGACCCGTCTCGCCGCTGCCGCCATGCCGCTGGGGCAGTTCGTCTACACGCTGCTCTATGGCGGGATGACGGTGCTGGCGGGCGTGCTCGCGTTCAAGCAGGTGCAGCTGTGGCCCACCGACCTGGCAGTGGAATCGGGCATTTTCGCCTTCCTCCTGCTGGTGGTGATCTCGAGCACGATGGCGCAGCTTTACGGCGAGAAGCTGGCCAACCGGATCGTGTGGTGGGGGTTCATCCCGCTGCTGGTGGCCTCGCTGCTCATGCAACTGGTGCTCTCGCTGCCTGCCTCGACCGAGATGTCGCAGTTCCGCGGGGACGACCTCGCCGCGTTCGAGCGCGTGCATGCGACGCTGTGGCGCGTATGGCTGGCCGGACCGGCCGCCTATATCGTTTCGCTGCTGCTCAATGTGTGGATCTTCTCGCGCCTGCGCGGTTCGTCCGAAGGCGCATCGACGCTGTCGCTGATGGCGCGCGGGGCGATTGCCTCGGCGCTGAGCCAGGCGATCGATTCGGTGATCTTCATCACGCTGGCGTTCTATGGCCAGTTCGCGATCACCAATCTGCTGATCGGGCAGATCATCGCCAAGGTCGTGCTCAGCCTGGTGCTGGTGCCGTTCCTGATCACCGGCGGGGTTGCCTTCGCCCGCTGGCTGGACCGCCGCTAGACGCGCTTCACGTTCTCGACGATCGTCTCCTCGAGATGGTCGCCGTGCAGCACCGACACGTCGCCGGTGGTCTCGAGCACCACTGCCCGGACCTGGCCTAGATCGAGCACATTGGCCTCGCGCAGCTTGGCGACCAGATCGCTCTTGGCGACGCGCGTGTACGTCAGCGCATCGTCGCAGAATTTGCCGTTGCGCATCAGGAAGACCGGATCGTTCTGCATCAGGTCCTCGACATGATCCGAGGTCTTGCGCAGCCGCGCCGAGGTCGCCTGGACGAGGAACAGGCCCGCCATTGCGACCATGGCCTGGGCGAAGGCTTTCCAGTCGCTCGCCTGCGCCGCACCCGCAATGAGACTGCCGAGCGCGATCGTCATCACGAAGTCGAAATTGGTCATCTTGGACAGCGAGCGCAGCCCGTTGAGGCGGATCAGCACCACCACCCAGATGATGGCGGCAATTGCCAGCAATACGCCGCGCGCGATGGTATCCGGCCAGGGAGTGTCGAGTATCATGTTGCCTCAACGCATGGCGGGCGCGAATCTATCCCGCCCAGCGTTCAGCCCTGCAAATGCCGCGCGTGCCAGGCGACATGCTCGGCCATGAAGGTCGAGATGAAGTAATAGGAATGGTCGTAGCCGGGCTGCATGCGGATGTCCGCCGGCATGCCTGCGGACTTGCAGGCATCGACCAGCAGGTCGGTCTTGAGCTGTTCCTCGAGGAAATTGTCCGCCGTGCCCTGGTCGACCAGCAGGTTCGCATGGCGCGCACCGTCTTCGATCAGCGCGCAGGCATCGTATTCGCGCCAGTCGCTGCGGTCGTCGCCCAGATAGCCACCCAGCGCCTTGTCGCCCCACGGGCAGTTCAGCGGGCTGACGATCGGCGAGAAGGCGCTGATCGAACGGAAGCGGTCGGGATTGCGCAGGCCGATGGTCAGCGCGCCGTGGCCGCCCATCGAATGGCCGCTGATCGCCTGCCGCTGCATGTCGGCGGGGAAATGCTCGGCCAGCAGCGCGGGCAGTTCCCGTTCGATATAGCTACGCATCTGGAAATGCTGCGCCCAGGGCGCCTGCGTCGCATCGACATAGAAGCCCGCGCCCTGCCCGAAATCATAGGCCTCGTCATCGGGTACGTCCTCACCGCGGGGCGAGGTGTCGGGCGCGACGAAGACGACCCCGTGCTCGGCGCAGGCAGCGCGGAATTCGCCCTTCTCGGTGACATTGGCTTGGGTGCAGGTCAGCCCCGACAGGAACCACAGCACGGGCAGTTTTGCGCCGTCCTCATGCGGCGGGACGAAGACCGAGAAGGTCATCTGCGTGCCGGTGCTGGCCGAGGCATGACGGTAGACGCCCTGCACGCCGCCATGGCTGCAATTTTCCGATACCGTCTCGAGCGTGCCCGCGGTGGTCATAGCGCGACCTCGTATTTGGCGGTCGTCTTCGCGGCGATTTCGTCCGCGGTGACGCCCGGCGCGAGTTCGACCAGCCGGAAGGCACTGTCATGGTCGGGCCGCTGGAATACCGCCAGATTGGTGACGATCATGTCGACCACGTTCTGCCCGGTCAGCGGCAGCGTGCATTCGGGAATGAACTTGGGGCTGCCGTCCTTGGCGGTGTGGTCCATCACCACGATGATCTGCTTGACGCCCGCGACGAGGTCCATCGCGCCGCCCATGCCCTTGATCATCTTGCCCGGGATCATCCAGTTGGCGATGTCGCCGTTCTGGGCCACTTCCATCGCGCCCAGCACGGTCAGGTCGATATGCCCGCCGCGGATCATGGCGAAGCTGGCCGCGCTGTCGAAATAAGCGCTGTGCGGCAGTTCGCTGATGGTCTGCTTGCCCGCATTGATCAGGTCCGCATCGACCTCGTCGGGGTAAGGGAACGGCCCGATACCAAGCATGCCGTTCTCGCTCTGCAGCGTGACATGCATGCCTTGCGGAATGTGGTTGGCGACCAGCGTCGGGATGCCGATGCCGAGATTGACGTAATAGCCGTCGCGCAATTCCTGCGCGGCGCGGGCCGCCATCTGGTTGCGGTCCCAGCCTGCTGCTTCCTGGGGCATCAGGCGCTCTCCCTTTCGCGCGTGGTCTCGAATTCGATCTTCTTGTCGTAGGGCGCGCCCACGATCATCCGCTGGACGTAGACGCCCGGCAGGTGGATGCAGTCGGGGTCGAGGCTGCCGGTGGGCACGATCTCTTCGACCTCGACCACGCAAACCTTGCCGCAGGTTGCCGCGGGCTGGTTGAAATTGCGTGCGGTCTTGCGGAACACGAGATTGCCGGTTTCATCCGCCTTCCATGCCTTGACGATGGCGAGGTCGGCGAAGATGCCGCGTTCGAGAATGTAGTCCTCCCCGTCGAAGCTCTTGGCTTCCTTGCCTTCGGCGACCTGCGTGCCGACGCCGGTCTTGGTGTAGAAGCCGGGAATGCCCGCACCGCCGGCGCGCATGCGTTCGGCGAGCGTGCCCTGCGGGCAGAACTCGACCTCGAGCTCGCCGGACAGGAACTGGCGTTCGAATTCCTTGTTCTCGCCGACATAGGACGAGATCATCTTCCTGACCTGCTGGGTGCGCAGCAGCATGCCGATGCCTTCATTGTCGATGCCCGCATTGTTGCTGGCGAAGGTCAGCCCCTTCACGCCGCTGTCGCGGATCGCGGTCAGCAGGCGTTCGGGAATGCCGCACAGGCCGAAGCCGCCGCTGGCGATGAGCATGTCGTCGCGCAGCACGCCGTCGAGCGCTGCCGCGGCATCGGCATAGATCTTGCCGCCCATCAGAAGACCACCACGCTGCGAATGCTTTCGCCGGCATGCATCAGGTCGAAGCCCTTGTTGATTTCCTCGAGCGACAGGACATGGGTGATCATCGGGTCGATCTCGATCTTGCCGTCCATGTACCAGTCGACGATCTTGGGCACATCGGTGCGCCCGCGCGCGCCGCCGAACGCGGTGCCGCGCCAGTTGCGCCCGGTCACCAGCTGGAACGGGCGGGTGGCGATTTCCTTGCCCGCTTCGGCCACGCCGATGACGATGCTGGTGCCCCAGCCGCGATGGCAGGCCTCGAGCGCGGTCCGCATGACCTCGGTATTGCCGGTGCAGTCGAAGGTGTAATCGGCGCCGCCATCGGTCATTTCGACCACCTTGGCGACGACCTCGTCGCGGCTCATGCCCTTGGTGTTGAGGAAGTGGGTCATGCCGAACTTGCGGCCCCATTCCTCGCGGTCGGAATTGATGTCGATCCCGATGATTATGCCCGCACCCGACAGCCGCGCGCCCTGGATCACGTTGAGGCCGATCCCGCCGAGGCCGAACACCACGACATTGTCGCCCACCTGCACCTTGGCGGTGTTGGTCACCGCGCCGACGCCGGTGGTGACGCCGCAGCCGATATAGCAACTGGACTGGAACGGCGCGTCTTCGCGGATCTTGGCGACCGCGATTTCGGGCAGCACGGTGAAGTTCGAAAAGGTCGAGCAGCCCATGTAATGGAAGATCGGCTCGCCCTTGTAGGAGAAGCGCGTGGTCCCGTCGGGCATCAGCCCCTTGCCCTGCGTCGCGCGAATCGCGGTGCACAGGTTGGTCTTGCCGCTGAGGCACGATTTGCACTGGCGGCATTCGGGCGTGTAGAGCGGGATCACATGATCGCCGGGCGATACGCTGGTGACGCCGGCGCCGACTTCGCGCACGATGCCCGCGCCTTCATGGCCGAGCACGCTGGGGAAAAGGCCTTCGGAATCGAGTCCGTCGAGCGTGTAGGCATCGGTGTGGCAGATGCCGGTGGCCATGATCTCGACCAGCACCTCGCCTGCCTTGGGCCCTTCCAGGTCGAGCTCGACGATTTCGAGCGGTTGCTTAGGGGCGAAGGCGACTGCAGCGCGGGTTTTCATGGATGATGGCTCCGGACTAGGGGTGCCGGCGCACCGGCCTCGGGGCGAAATACAATGTGGTGAGCCGTGCTGGGTTCGAACCAGCGACCTACTGATTAAAAGTCAGTTGCTCTACCGACTGAGCTAACGGCCCGACCACGGCGTGCCACCTAGGGGCGCTGTCGCGGGTGGTCAAGCCGGTGATGCGGCCGATACCGCGCCTGCGCTCAGGAAAGCCGCGCGGCTAGCTGGCGCACCGTCAGATGCGTTACCGGATCGTGCCAGTGCGGCGCGATCTCGGCGGCAGGGCGCAGGACGAAGGCGCGCTGCCGGAACAGGGGGTGCGGGATCGCCAGCTCGCCGGTATGCCAGGCCCCGCCGCTCCACAGCACGATATCGAGATCGAGCGTGCGCGACCGCCAGCGCTGTCCGCACCGGTTGCGACCGAAGGCGCGCTCGATCTCCTGCAAATTCTCCAGCGCGTCGGGCGGGGCGAGATCGCCCGTGATGATCGCCGCGCCATTGGCATAGCGCCGCAGCGACGGACCGACCGGCGCGCTGTCGATCACGCGCGCGACCGCCTCGACCTCCCAGCCGCTTTCGGCCAGCGCCGCCACTGCCGCTGCCAGTACCGCGCGCGGCGCGCCCACGCCGGGCACCCGGCAGTTCGAGCCGAGCGCGACCAGATATTGATGCTCGCTTGCCTCGCCCATGTGCCCGCCCTAGCGTCCCCACCGACAAGAGCCAATCGGGAGCGGCAGGTACATGAAGATCAAGGCAATCGTGGCGGCAGGTGCGCTGGCCATGGCGGGACAGGCCGCCGCCGACGACCACGCGCCGCGCGCGCTGACCGCGCACGAACAGCGCGTTTACGACATCTACCGCGATATCATCGCCTTCCGCACGGCGGCAGGTCATGGGCAGATGGACGAAATGGTCGCCTATCTTACCGACCGGCTGGCGGCCGCGGGCTTTGCCGAAGAGGATGTGCTGGTCACCGATTACGACAGCGAAGGCGATCCGACGCAGGGGCTGGTCGTGCGCTATCGCGGCGACGGTTCCACCGGCGCGAAGCCGATCGTCATGCTCGCGCATATGGATGTGGTCGATGCGCTGCCCGAAGACTGGGAGCGCGATCCCTTCACGCTCGTCGAGGACGAAGGCTATTTCTTCGGCCGCGGGACGCAGGACAACAAATACGGCGTCGCCAATCTCACCGGCACCTTTATCCGGCTGAAGGAAGAAGGCTGGACCCCGGGGCGCGACCTCTACCTCGTTTTCTCGGGCGACGAGGAAACCGGCATGGTTTCCACCCGCGCGCAGGCCCGCTGGGTCGCCGAGAATGTCGACCCCGCCTATATCCTCAACTCCGACGCCGGGGGGATCGGCCTGGCGGATGATTTCTCGCCGCTCGCGCAGCAGGTGCAGCTGGCCGAGAAGACCTATGTCACTTTCGATATCACTGCGACCAATCCGGGCGGCCATTCCTCGCGCCCGCGCAGTGACAATGCGATCTATGACCTCGCGGGCGCGTTGACGCGAATTGCGCAGCACCAGTTCCCCGTGCGCGAGAGCGAGTTGACGCGCAGCTATTTCGGCGCGCTGGGCCAGAGCATTCCGGGCGAGCTGGGCGCAGCCATGCGGAGCTTCGCCGCCGATCCCGCCGATGACGACGCAATCGCGCTGATCAGCGCCGATCCGGGCTATGTCGGCACGCTGCGCACGACCTGTGTGGCGACCATGCTCGACGCCGGCCATGCCGAAAACGCGCTGCCGCAATCGGCCAGCGCCGCCGTCAATTGCCGGGTCTTCCCGGGCGAAGGGGTGGAATCGGTCAAGGCCGCGCTGGAAACGGCCATCGGCAATGAAGCGATCACCGTGACGCAGCGCGCCGAGGCGACCGAAAGCCCGATGAGCGCCTTTCCCGACGAGGTGCGCGATGCGCTCGCCAAATCGCTCACCGCGCGGTTCGGGCGGGCGATCCCGATGATTCCGACGATGTCTTCAGGCGGCACCGACGGCATGCATTACCGCGCGCTGGGTTACGACACGGTGGCCATTGGCGCAGGTGCGAGCCGGCCGCAGGACATCTATGCGCATGGCCTCAACGAGCGGATGCGGGCCGATGCCTTTTATGCCGGGCTCGACCACTGGAGCATCGTGCTGAAGGAGCTGGCGGGCAGCTAGAACAGGTCGTTGGCGGCAGGCCGCGCGGTGAAGCTGCCGAGCGTCAGCTGGCGCTGGTGCCCGAGCAATCCGCTGCTCGCGATCTCGAACGGGACCAGCACATCGGCGGCATAATTGGCCGCGCGCAGGCGGACTTCGATCGTCGCGGCGTCGGTCCGGTGACGAACGATGGCGGCGGCGCGGATCGTCCCGTCGGCCGCGCGCGGGCGGATCACATCGGCAAGCCGGTCGAGCACCCCCTGCGCGCCTTCGATAGCGCCGATCTCGAGCACCGCGACATTCTGGATCGCGCCATTGGCGCGCAATTCGAACACCAGCGGGAAGAACGTCCCGTCCTTTTCGATCCGGGCGATCGCGGCTTCGAGCGCGGCGGTGAACAGCGCATCGAGCCGTGCCTGGTCGATGCCCTCAGCCAAGCTCAGATATCCTCGCTGATCCGCCCATAGAGCTGCGGCCGCCGGTCGCGGAAGAAGCCCATCCCCGCCCGGTGTTTACGCGCGCGGTCGAGATCGAGCGTGGCGGTCAGCACCCCTTCGCTCGACCCGCCGAATTCCGCGACCAGATCGCCCCATTCGTCGCTGATGAAGCTGTGGCCATAGAAGCTCTGCTGGCGATCGGCGGGGCCTTCGTGCCCGATCCGGTTGGCGGCGCAGACGGGCATGCAGTTGGACACCGCATGGCCAATCATCGCACGGCGCCACATGCGGCTGGTGTCGAGATCGGCGTCATAGGGTTCGGAGCCGATGGCGGTGGGATAGAGCAGCACTTCGGCGCCTTTGAGCGCCATCACCCGCGCGCATTCGGGATACCACTGGTCCCAGCAGATCCCCACGCCGATGCGCGTGCCGAACACGTCCCACACCTTGAACCCGTCATTGCCCGGGCGAAAATAGTACTTCTCTTCGTAGCCCGGGCCGTCGGGGATGTGGCTCTTGCGGTAGGTCCCCATGATCGCGCCATCGGGGCCGATCATGGCCAGCGTGTTGTAATAATGGTGACCGTCGCGTTCGAAGAAGCTGGTCGGGATCGCCACGCCGAGCTTGGCCGCCAGTTCCTGCATCGCCTGCACGCTCGGGCTTTCGAGCGTGGGATGCGCGAGGTCGAACAGCTCTTCCTCTTCCTCGCGGCAGAAATACTCGCCCGCGAACAGTTCGGGCGGCAGGATGACCTGCGCACCCTTGCCCGCGGCCTCTTCGACCAGCGCGGACACGGCAGCGATGTTGTCGGCCGGCTCGGGGCGGGCGAGCGGCAATTGCAGGACGGCGACGGACAGCTTTCTCATGCGCGCGAGATAGGCAGCCGCCGCCGTCCAGACAATGGTTACTGCGCCTTGCGGAACAGCAGCGTCATGCGGTCGCTTTCGCCGATCGCTTCGTATTTCGCGCGGTCCTGGTCGCCGTACCGCAGCACCGGCGGCAGCGTCCACACGCCGCCTTCCCAGTTGGCCGGGTCGTTCGGATTGGCGTTGATTTCGCTCTCATCGGCCAGTTCGAAACCGTTGGCGGCGAAGATCGCGACGACATCCTGCTTGCGCATGTAGCCGCGCTGGCGCGCACCGTAATCGTCGTAGCTGGCGCCCTCGGGTGCGCGGTGCTGGACCACGCCGACCATGCCGTCGTCCTTGAGCATCGTGCGCGCGGCCTTGAGCACATCGTCCGCCGCATTGCCCATGTTGAGACCGTGCATCGAGCGGAAGATCAGCACACGGTCGACCGTGCCGGCGAGGTCTTCGGGCATCTCGTCGATCTCGAATGCGGGCACCGCATCCGCCTCGACACCGGTCATTTCGGCGACTTCGGCCTTGAACCGTTCGGTCCAGCCCTTGGCGCGCGCTTCCTGCGCCCGGCTGTTGTAGGTGCCGCCGTCGCTATCCTGATCGAAGGCGATATATTTGCCCGAAGAGTGCAGATAGGGCGCGAGCACGCGCGTGTACCAGCCGCCGCCCGGGCCGTATTCGGCCACGGTCATGCCGGGCGCGATCTGGAAGAATTCGAGCGTTTCGGCGGGGTTGCGGTACTGGTCGCGCGCGCGGTCGTCATCGCGCACGTCGGCAGCCAGCACGGTTTCGAGATCGGCGGCGTGGTTGTCGGCGGCGAGCGGTGACGCGACGAGAGCGGCAACGGCGGCAGTCAGCATAAGACGCATGGAAATCCTCCTCAATTCATCCGGCAGTGTTCTGGACCTGCCGCGGGTGGATGACAAGGCGAAGACGGCTTCCTATCTGCTGGGCACAAGGAGATTGACGAATATGGCTCAACAACAGGCGATCGTGGCCGGTGGATGCTTCTGGTGCACCGAAGCGGTGATGAAGGACGTTATCGGCGTCAGTAAGGTGGAAAGCGGCTATATCGGAGGGGACAAGCCCGATCCGACCTACAAGGAAGTCTGCACCGGCAGCACCGGCCATGCCGAAGGCGTGCGCGTGACCTTCGACGATGCGCAGATCACTCTGGGCCAGCTCTATGATGTCTTCCTGGGGACGCATGATCCGACCCAGCTGAACCGGCAGGGCAACGATGTCGGCACGCAGTACCGCAGCGCGATCTTTCCGCTCGACGGGCAGGAAGACGAAGCGCGCGCGGCGATCGTGCGCTGGAACGACGAGCATCCCGGACAGCAAGCGGTCACCACGATCGAGAGCGGCGAATGGTATCCGGGCGAGGATTACCACCAGGAATATTGGGAAGGCGAAGGCCAGCGCAATCCCTATTGCCAGGCGGTGATCCCGCCCAAGCTGATGAAGCTGCGCAGGAGCTTCCAGAAATACCTCAAGCAAGACGCCTGAGGAAAAGTCCTGCGGGTCCCTGGGGCGATTTCGTTATCGCGAATGGGGCGCGCGGCATCCGGCCCGCGCGGGTCATTGTGGGAAAGCGCGCAAGCTGCAATTGTTGGCGTCATGCCGGGAGCACCGACCAAGGCCCTCACCCGCGACCATGTCGTCCATAATGACGGCAGTGTCGGCTTCGCCTGTTCGCAGGACGATGCGCTGTGGCCGTGGACGGTGATCGGCCCGCATCACCCCGGTGCGATCCAGGCGGCGAGTTACTGGCTCAGCGTCGAATGCGCCATGGCGCTGGGCGGGTGGGACCCGGACAAATGGTCGGCGCTGACCTGGACCCGCTGGCGCTGCGGCGAGCCCGGCGCCGGGCGAATGGCCCGCGGCCGCTACGAACGGACACGGATCGAAGGCAAGGAAAGCTTCTCGATCCAGCTGTACGATGCACAGGACGCGCCGATCTGCCGCCTCGACGGGCGCGGCGTGGTGTTCCGCACACGCGATTTCGCCCAGTGGCGCAGCAGTGCCAAGGACCGCGAGGAGCAATTGCGATCGGACCGCTTCGCCTATGCCGGGCGCGAGGCGCTCGGGATTGCGCCGGGAGAATTCCCCTTCCTCGGCCCGCTCGACGGCAGCGCCGCCACCGGCCTGCTCGACCACGCCAACGCCATGCCGCCCGCCCATCCCTGGCTCGACGGCTCGGGCGACCATGTGAACTCGGCGCATCTGGCCGAAGTCGCCCGCCAATTCGTCAGCCTGCTGCGCGCGGGCCAGCCGTTCCGCGTGACCGCCGCCGAGATGCGCTTCGACCGCTATGTCGAACTGGGTGTGCCCTTCACGGTCGAGCGGACCGAGGGCGATGACGAAACCGCGGTGGACATGGCCATTCGCCAGTCCGGCCGCGTCTGTACACAGATGTCGTATCGGATCTCTCCGGAAGATCCGCAGACCGGGAAAAGACAGATCTAACCTTGGCGAAACAGCAGGTTGCAAAGACCACCCCCAGAAGACAAAGTCTCGGGGTCAAACTGGGGGTCGGCAAAATGTATAGACTATTCGCTGCTGCAACACTTCTGATCGCGGCACCGCTTTCCGCACAGCAAACCGACGAGCAGCAGGCGGCCTTCGACGCTGCGGTTCTGAGCGACCGGGAGCTGATCGCAGAGGCGCAGGCCAATCGCTGGCTCGAACAGCCCTGCGATATCGGCGTTCCCCTGTTCGGCGAGATTTTGGAACGAGACCTCGGCGACACACATGTCGCGCGGGCTCAACTCTTCGCGGGCGCCCTGTGCGATGATGAACGCGACGACTATGCAGCGGGTATGGCCAAGGTCCGCCAGCTCGAGGCGGGCTGGCCGGACTTCGACTTTACCGATCTCGGCCTGTACTTCGCGGTTCGCTCGAACAATGCGGCCGAGTATTTGTCTCGCATGCGGGCGCTCGACAATGGCCAGCTCGAGGAGTTCGAACCACAAAGATTCTGGCAAGGCTTCCGCATGGTTCGTGACCAGGGTGCCGAAGACCGCTTCGATGACATCATGCTGGAGTGGATCGATGCCCGGCGTCTGGCATACCTACCGGCGGATTTGCACGCCGGGGTATCCATGGCTGCGCTCAGCGCGGCGATCCGGCATGGCCGCGCTGAGATGGCTCCACAATTGCTCGCGACCATCCGCTCTCCCGTTGCTTACCTGACCTTGCTGTCCCTGCGGGAATATGAAGCGATCTGGCCTTTCGCGGCGGAACGGGCCGGCCCCAATCTCGACGCCATATCGGATGAGTTTGTGTTCTGGGCCAGCGCGCGTCTTGAAAACCACCCCAGCGATCGCGATCGATTCTCGGACGCAGCCCACGCCCTTCATTATGCGAGACGATTCGACGAGGCGATTGCGCTTGCACGCCAGTGGCGCGAGCGGGATGGGTCTATGGCTTCGATCGAGGAGGGCGATGGCTGGGCCCTTAATATCGAAGCCTACGCCAACGACGCACTGGGACGCCGCGACGAGGCCGACCGGATATTCGACCAGCTGGCCGCGCTGGACCCGGAGGAACATCCATGGGTCGTCAATTTCGTGATCAACCGGGCATCGCGCCTCGTCGGTCATGAGCGCTGGGAAGACGGGCTCGAAGCCGCCTCGCTTGCGCGCCGTGTCGCCGACAGCTGGGGATCGCAATACGCACGGATGATCATAGCCCGCGATCACACCTGCGCGCTGGCAGCACTGGATCGTGCGGATGAGATCGCTCCCGAATTGGCATTTCTGCGCGAAAACAAGGCGGAATCCTACACGCTCGCCGCGCAGGCGCTGCTCTGCGTCGAAGAACGCGCCGAAGCCGTAAATTTGCTGCTTGAAGGGATCGCCGATAAACCGAACCGCAGTCAGGTTCTGGGGGACTTGCAGCCGAGGACCTTCGACCTGTTCTATACGCCGTCTAAATTGCCGCATCCGGTCGAGTTGCTCGACGAAAGCGCCGAGTTGCAGGCAGCCTTCGAGCAATATGCGCGCGTCATCCCGGAGGAGTTCACGCCGACTGCATCGATCCTCGCGAACCGCTGAGCGTCCTTCGAGGCCTTCGCGCCCGCGCGCGAGGAACACCGCTGCCAAGCTCACCTCCTCGGCTTTGGTGCGGACCCGACCGTCATTGGCAGCAACGCTAGCTGTGCGAGGATGCAACTGAGCCAGTCGGGGCGCGACTGCACCTCGATCGACTATCGCATCGCCGGGATCTAGCCGCCGGTCGGGGCGACTGGGTCGGTCATCGAACTGGGCTTTGCTTTTGCGGCCATGGCCTGTGGGTGTCATTTATCCCTTTCCTGCAGGAGCTTACCTTGCCCACAGTCCCGCGTTTCCTGGTCGCACTGACCGCCTTCATCCTTCCCCATGCCGTACAGGCGCAGGTGGGCGGCGATGGGGCGGAGGCGGCATTTGCGACGTGCGCGGACGCGGGTGCGAACCCCGCGCTCGCCGGCACGCAATGCGCGCTCGTATCGACCCCGCTCGACCATGCGGCGCCCGCGCAGGGCGCAATCGACCTGTTCGTGCGCAAGTTTCCCGCACGCGGACCCACGCAAGGCGAACTCTGGCTGATCGCCGGCGGGCCGGGGGAATCGGGCGCTTCCTTCTATCCCTTCATCGATACGCTGCGCGCGGCAGCCCCGGGCTTCGACCTGATCGTGCCCGATCACCGCGGCACCGGCTATTCGGCGCGGCTGTGCCCGGCCGAGGAAAACGCGCAAAGCGATGGCGGGATGGCTTTGGAAGGGGCCGAATGGGGGAGCTGTATCGGTTCGATGCATGCCGATCCGCAGCGCACGCAATCCTTCACCATCACCAATGCCGCGCATGACATCACGCTGTTGATGGACGAGTTGGGCAGCGCAGACCGGCGCTATCTCTATGGCGTTTCCTACGGCACGCAGCTGGTCCTGCGCACGCTGGCGGTCGCCCCGCCCGCATCGCTCGACGGAGTGATCCTCGATTCGCTCGTTCCCGCGGATGACGATATGCGCCACGACCTCAGCCGCCGCTCGCAGGTCACCGACACGATCGGGCGGCGGGTGCTGCGGCAATGCGATGCACGCGCCGAGTGCAGCCGGTATTTCGACCGCCCGCTGGAACAGGCCGTGGCCGACCTGCTCGCCGATCCCGAACTGTCGGAGCCGCTTGGCGCGAACCCGAAATATCTGCTCGCGGCGCTGATCGACTTTCCCGAGACGCGCGCGATCCTGCCCTATGTGATTGCCGACCTGCACCGCGGCGAGACTGCCTGGCTGGACCATGCCAAAGCGCAGCTGGGCGCCATACAGGCGCGGTTCGCGGCGTTTCCGCAATTCGGGTCCTCGATCCCGCTGGTCAGCCTGATCAGCCGGTCGGAGAACAATCGCCGTCCCGATCTGACCGCCGAGATGATCGCCGAAGAAGAGGCCGGACTGCTCTTCGCCAGTCCGCTGCCCCGCCATCTGCTGCCGGGCGGGTTCCCGACTTACGATCCCGGCGAGGCGCTGGGACGGATGCCCGCGAGCCTTCCGCCCACGCTGGTGCTGCAGGGCCAGCTCGACCCCAAGACCGCCTATGACGGCGCGGCTGCCTATGTCGACCGGCTCGGCGCGCGCGGCGAGATTACCTTGTCCGCCAGCGCCACCGCGCCGCATTATCTGCTGATGACCGATCCGGATTTCTTCGTCACCGAAGTCGGTGCGTTCATCGGCGAATGATCAGGCCCCGCGTCGCCAGCGGGCGATGAAGAACCCGTCGAGACCGCCCGCGTCCACGAGCATGCCGGGATCGGTACGGATCCAGCCCTCGGCAGTGGCCGCCAGCCCTGCCGGCAATTCGTCCGGCCCGACCGGAAGCATGGGAATGGTGACGGCGCCTACCTGGTCCTCGCCCTCCTCGCGTTCGAGCGAGCAGGTCGCATAGACCAGCGTCCCGCCGGGCTTGAGCCAGCCCTGCGCCTGCTGCAGCAGCGCGGTCTGGAGTTCGGCCATTTCCTCGATCTGCCTTGCGCCGATCCGGTGCAGGACATCGGGATGGCGGCGCGCGGTGCCCGTGGCGGTACACGGCGCGTCGAGCAGGATGGCATCGTACTGGTGCTTGGGCTCCCATTTCAGCGCATCGGCGCGCACGGTATGGGCCTTCAGCCCCGTGCGCTTGAGGTTCGCCTTGAGCAGGTCGAGCCGGCGCTTGGAAATATCGAGCGCGGTGACCTGCCAGCCCTGCGCCGCCAGCTGCAGCGTCTTGCCCCCGGGCGCAGCGCACAGGTCGAGCACATGGCGCCCCTCCCCCTGTCCCAGCAGCCGCGCGGGCAGCGCCGCAGCAAGGTCCTGCACCCACCACGCGCCCTCGGCAAAGCCGGGCAGCGTTTCGACACTCGCGCCGCGCGGGAGCCGCAGGTGGCCCGGCATCAGGCTGTCGGCGGCAAGCTGGACCTGCCAGTGCTCCGTTTCGGAAGGATCGCGCAGCGTGAGGTCGAGCGGCGGCGGTTCGGCCAGCCCGGCGGCAATCGCCTCGGCCCGCTCGCCCCAGCGCGCCGCGACTTCGGCGGGCAGCGTCGGCGCGGCAGGCAGCGCCGCCTCGCGCTTGGTCAGCGTCGAGAACACGCCATGCGCCAGCCGCCGCGGACCGCCCGCGAGCAAATCGAGCCCCGTCGCCACCACGGCATGCGGCGGCGTGCCCAGTCGCAGCCATTGCGCAAGCATCATCCGCAGCACCATGCGCGCCTTGGCATCGTGCGGCAGCGGCTGCTTGGTCGCGCTGTCGATCAGCGCATCGAGATCGACCAGCCAGCGGAGCACTTCGCTGGCGATGGCACGCGCGAGCGCCTTGTCCTCGAACTTGCGCAGGTCCTTGGTGGCGCCGGCGAAGGCGATGTCGAGCGTCTCGCCGCGGCGGAATACGGCGTCGAGCAGGCGCAGCGCGGCGCGGCGTGCGTGGATACCTTGGGGTTGGGCCATGGCCGCGCCCCTACCCGCACTTGCACAAAGCCGCCAGCGGCATCATCTTGGCAGCATGCCGAAACGCGCCACCACCCGCCCCGAAGGGTTCAAGAAACCCGCCCACTGGACCAATGATGCCCCGCCCGCACCCAAGAAGGGCAGCGATGACGAGGAGCTCAGCCCGACGCGCTATGGCGACTGGGTCAAAGACGGCATCGCCATCGATTTCTGAGATGATGTTCCGGTTGCGCACCGACATCCGTCGGCGCGTCCTCGGGGCTGTTCCTCCGCTTCGCTGCGGGCCCCTGTGGGCGGGCAGTCGCCCTTGCCGGCCCTCATTCCGGGCCGGAGCTAGCACTACCCGATCGCTGGGCGAGAATCCCCGCGCCGCAGGCGAGGCAAGGCCGACTGGCCGCCCGCAGCGACGCGACCGTCAGGTCGCGTGAGCGAGGATGCCCAATAAAAACCGAATCAGATGGCGGTAAGCTTGAGCTTCAACCCGTCCATGGGCTTGGGGATCGGCCACGCCTGCCATTCGGGATCGCCCGCCGCCAGTTCGATACGGTAGCGCGGCAGCATCTGCGCGAGCAGGATCTTCACCTGCATATAAGCGAAATGCAGCCCCAGGCACATATGCGCCCCGCCGCCGAAGGGAACCCAGGCGTATTTGTGCCGTGCCTTCACTTGCTCGGGCGTAAAGCGCATCGGGTCGAAGGTGTAGGGATCCTCCCAATGCTCCTCGTCGTGATGCGTGTAGTGGATGTTGATCCCGACATGCGCCCCGGCGGGGATGCGGTAGCCGCCGTATTCGAAGGACTTGAGCGCGCGGCGCGGCATCGAGGGCACGGGCGGCACGAACCGCAGCGCTTCCTTGAACGCCATTTCGGTCAGGTCGAGCTTGCCCAGATCGTCATATTCGAGATCGCGCGGGCGGCCGCTGGCATCGCTGCCCCCGGTGACCGCGGCGATTTCGTCGCGCAGCCGGTCCTGCCATTCGGGATGCTTGGCGAGCAGCCACAGCAGCGAGGTGGCGCTGGAGGTGATGGTGTCGTGCGCGGCCATCATCAGGAAGTTCATGTGATCGACCACTTCGTCGACCGGCATCAGGCTGCCATCGTCATATTCGGCGGTGGCGAACTGGCTGAACATGTCCTGCCCGCCGCCCTCGGTGCGGCGGCGATGCGTTTCGCGCGTGAAATAGTCGACCAGGAAGGCGCGGCCATCGACGCCGCGCTTCATCTGCGTGAAGGGCAGCGGCTTGCGCACCGGCGCGACGCTGGCCTGGACCATGTCGACGAAGGCGGTGTTGATCCGGTCAGCCTCGGGCCCCCAGGGAATGCCGATGAAGCTGTCGGCCGCCAGGTCGAGCGTCAGTTCCTTGATCGAGGGATAGAAGAGCATTTCCGCCCCCGAGCCATCGCCGCCCCATTCCTCGACCCGCTTGGCGATGCCGCGGTTCAGCGCGTCCGCATAATGGCGCATCGGGCCGGGCTTGAAGGCGATCGACAGCGCGCGGCGATCGGCGCGGTGATGGTCGAAATCGATCAGCATCAGCCCGCGCGGGAACAGCTTGTCGAGAATCGGTCCCCAGCCCTGTTCGGAGCTGAAGATCTTGTCGCGGTTCATCAGCAGCATCTCGTTGGCCTCGGCCCCGATCAGCGCGACATTCCAGCCACCAAAGGCCTTGTTCTTGTAAACGCGGCCGTATTTTTCGACCATGCGCCGCGTCTGCCCATGCGGGTCGGCGAGCATCTTGAAGGTGTTGCCGACGATCGGCCAGCCTCCCTCACCGGGGATATGTGCGAGTGCATCGTCGCCGGGATTGCCTTCCTGCCAATGCGATGGCGCGGTCTCGGCAGACTGGTGCGGGGCAAGCGTGGCCATTAGGTAGCTCCTTACAACTTACTTTGTTGTAAGTAGGTTTTACGCGGGAATCCACCCCGACAATTCACGGCGCAGCAAAGTTTCGAGCATGTCCAGCCCGGCAGCGGACGTATTGAGGCAGGAAAGCGCGGCAAACTGCGCTCCGCCCGCTTCGGTGAACTGTTCGCGCCCCTGGATCGCCAGCTCTTCCAGCGTCTCGAGGCAATCCGCCGAAAAGCCCGGTGCAGCGACGGCCAGCCGTTTGGTCCCCGCCTGCGCTTCCTCGGCGAAGGTATCGTCGGTCGCGGGGCCCAGCCATTTGGCCGGCCCGAAGCGCGACTGGAAAGTCGTGCGGAACCGCAGACCCGGCCGGACCAGCCGCTCCTGCAGCAAGCGCGAGGTCTTCTGGCAGTGGCAATGATAGGGATCGCCCAGTTCGAGCGTGCGCTGCGGCATGCCGTGGAAACTCAGCAGCAGCACTTCGGGAGCGAAGTCGAGCGCGTCGAGCTGGCGCGACAAATCCTGTGCCAGCGCATCGATATAGGCGGGATCGTCGTGATAGGGCGGCAGCGTGCGCAGCGAGGGCTGCCAACGCATTGTCCGCAGCTTGTCAGCAGCCTTGTCCACAACCGTCGCGGTCGTGGCCGCGGAATATTGCGGGTAGAGCGGAGCAAGCAGGATGCGTTCGCACCCGGCGTCCATCAGCGACTGGATGCGCTCGGGGATCGCCGGCGTGCCATAGCGCATCGCCCAGTCGACCATCACGGCGTCGCCCAGCCGGGCCTGCATGGCCGCGGCCTGGTCGCGCGTGATGACCGCAAGCGGCGAGCCTTCATCGGTCCAGACCTGCTGATAGGCATGCGCGCTCTTCTTCGGGCGCGTGTTGAGGATGATGCCGCGCAGGATCGGTTGCCACGCGATCGGCGGTATCTCGACCACGCGCCGGTCGGACAGGAATTCGCCGAGATAGCGTTTCACTGGTCCCTTTTCGGGGGCATCGGGCGTCCCGAGATTGACGACGAGCACGCCGACCTTGCCCGATTTCACGGGCGGATGGTTGGCGGGTAATTTCTGTTCTTGCCAGGTCATAGACCCTCCGAAAGCAATGGCAGGCGGCGAAAGCGCACTCCGGTCGCCGAGTAAAGCGCATTCGCGATAGCGGGGGGCGCCACCGCCACGCCGAGTTCGCCCGGATCGAAAGGCGGGGCATCGCTGGCGAGGAATTCGACCACGATTTCGGGACAATCCGCCAGCGTCGGCAGACCCAGACCGGCAAGCCGGGCGGGCACCGGCCTGCCCTCTTCATAGGCGACGCTCGATCCGGTTGCGAGCGAGAGCCCGAAGATCAACCCGCCCTCGATCTGCTGGCGCGCGATATCGGCATTGACCACGCGCCCGATATCGACCGCCGCATGCAGCCTGGTCACGCGCACGCCGCCTTCGCCCAGCGCGGCCTGCGCGACACAGGCGATCCGGCCCCCGGTATCGGGCGCGCCCATCCGCACCATCGCCAGTCCCTGACCGGTCCCGCGGCGCCCGCCATCCCAGCCCGCGAGCCGCGTCGCGCGCCGGAGCGTATCAGCCATGCGCGGCATCCGGCCGAGCATTTCCATGCGGTAGAGCATCGGATCGCGCCCCGCGCGTTCGGCCAGTTCGTCGACGAAGCTCTCGATGAAGAAGGCGTTGTAGGCGATTGCATTGCCGCGCAGCCGCCCGGTCGGGAAAGGCAAGGTGACGGGCAGGTGGTCGATGGCGACATGCTCGATTCCATAGGGCGGCAGCGCGCCGTCGCACGCCAGAGCATCGGCCTTGTCCGCCGCCTGCTCCAGCGCGGCCTGGGGGGTCTTGTTGTCGAACAGGCGATAGCCGAATTCGCGCGCGGTGGCGGGCATCGCCAGCCGCGCGCGCCAGGCGGCGATCCGCCCGCCGCTGGCGGCCTCGAAACCCGCTTCGAGCCGCGCGCTGACCGGGGTCCGCACGGGGAGCGACTGCAATTCCTGCGCGCGCGGCCAGGTAAGCTGGACCGGCCGCCCGATCTCCCGCGCGATCTGCGCAACCTCGATCGCGTGGCGCCGCTCTAACCGCGCGTCGAAACTGCCGCCTGCAGCGGTCGGATAGAGCACGACATTTTGCGGCGCGATGCCGATCGCCTTGGCTGCTGCGCGCCGGGTGAGTTCGGGGGCCTGCGCGGCAATCCACAGCTCCAGCTTGCCGCCATCGTAGCGCGCGGTGGCGCTGGCGGTTTCGATCGCCGCATGGACCGCAGGGCCGACGGCATAGGTCTGCGCATAGTCGGGGCGGGCAAGCAGCTCGTCGGCATCGCCCAGCGCCAGCGTGCGTCTGGGCTCGACCGTGCCATGCGCTTCGTCGAGCGCCTCGAGCGCCGCCGCGCTTTCGACCGCGGGTGGTCCAGCGAACACCGGGCGCATCGCCTTGAGCGCCTGCTCGGCGACCCACCAGCTTTCGGCCACTGCGGCGAGATAGCGCCTGGATTTGACCACGCCGACGAGGCCGTCCAGCCCCTCGACCGCCGCCGCTTCGAATCCTGACAGGTCGGGCTTGCCCAGCGGCCCGTGGCGGATCGAGGCGAAGACCATTCCCGGCAGGCGGATGTCACCGGCAAACAGGAAGCTGCCATCGACCTTGGCGGGCAGGTCGAGCCGGGGGAAATCGGGCGCCAGCTCGGTCTCGGCGGGCACGGGATCCTCGCTCGCAGGCGCTACGCGCAGGGGCGGCGGATCGGGGGGATCAAGCTCGGCGGCCTCCGCCACCAGCGCGCCGAAGCCCAATTGCTGTTCGGCGTGGCGGACGATGCCGCGTTCGACCAGGCATTCTTCCCAGTCCACGTCCCAGCGTTCGGCCGCCGCCATCGCCAGCAGCGCGCGCGCAGTCGCCGCGGCTTCGCGCAGCGGCAGTTCATACGCAGCGAGCGAGGTTCCGTCCGCCGTCGCGGCAAAGGCGTTGCTGCGCGCGTAATTCTCCGTCAGCTGGCTGTCGGGATCGCTGGCGAAGCTGGGCAGGTTGGACCAGAGCGGTGCCCATTTCGCGGCCAGCGGGATGTTGGCGTAGAGCCCCGCGGGCGGGCTGGGTTCGACCGCGACCTGGCGCCAGTCGGCGCCCAGTTCGACCGCCACCACCTGGGCCAGCACGGTCGTGACGCCCTGCCCCATTTCGAGCTGCGGCACCGCCACGGTAACCACTCCGTCGCGGCCGATGGTGATCCAGCCGCCGAAGTCGCGTTCATTGGGACCGGGGGAAAGCGGGCTGGTGTAATGACGCGGCCACAGCCACCAGGCCACGCCCAATCCCCCGCCCACCGCAGCGCCCGCAACCAGCTGGCGCCGCGTTACGGGAAGCGCGGTCAGCTTTGCGCGCCAATCCATGCGTCGACCTTGGCGGCAATATCGTGGAACGGCGCGGCGAGCGCGCCCGTGCCGCAGGCGGGCGGATGGCCGCGATCGCTGCCTTCCCTGATGGCGAGGTCGAGCGGGATGCGGCCAAGGAACGGCAGTTCGAGCCGCTCGGCAGCGGTTTCGACCCCGCCCCTGCCGAAGGGATCGGACAGTTCGCCGCAATGCGGGCAGACATAGCCGGCCATGTTCTCGACCAGCCCGATCACCGGCACTTCGGCCTGGTCGAACAGCTGCCCTGCACGCGCCGCATCGATCAGCGCGAGGTCCTGCGGCGTGGAAACCAGCACTGCGCCCATCGGCTTGAACCGCTGCAGCATGGTCAGCTGCACATCGCCCGTGCCCGGCGGCAGATCGACCAATAGCGTATCGACATCGCCCCAATGGGCATCGATCAATTGCGTGAGCGCGTTGCCCGCCATCGGCCCGCGCCATGCCAGCGCGCGGCCGGGTTCGACCAGATGACCCATCGACAGCACCGGAATGCCGAACTCGCTCTCCACCGGGACCAGCTTTTCATCGCGCGCGACGGGTTTCTTGCCCTGATTGCCCAGGATGACCGGCTGCGAGGGGCCGTAGATATCGGCATCCACCAGCCCGACCTTGTGGCCCAGGCGTGCGAGCGCGATCGCCAGATTGGCGGTCAGCGTGGACTTGCCCACCCCGCCCTTGCCGCTGCCGACGGCGATCAGCCGCCGCTGGCGGCGCTCGGCGGTCATCACCACGCGGGTTTCGGAAACATCGTCGCGCTGGCCGAGGATATCGGTGATCGCGCGTTCGATATCGGTGCGCTCCTGCTCGCCCAGCCCGGCGGCATCGACCACGGCAATCGCCCGGCCCTGTTTGATGGTCAGCGCGGAAACGCGGTCGGCAAGGCTGGCGGGAAGCAGCGATTTCGGATCGGTCGAACTCATGGGCGCGGCTGCTGTAGCATCGAAAAGCGCGCGGCAACCCCTGTTTTTCCGTGGCGGCGCACCTATAAGGAAAGACATGAGAATTTTTGACGGGTTCGGACAGAGGATTTCCCTGGCAATGGCGGGCAGCAAAAGCCCTTGGGGCGGCGGCTCCGGGGATGACGGAGACGACGACAAGCCCGAGGGCAGTAAGGGCGGCGACAAACCCCGCGGCCCGCGCAATCCATGGCTCCCGCCGGGTGGCGGCGAGGATGGCCGCCGTGCCCCCAATATCGAGGATATCTTCAAAAGCCGCGGCCCCGAAGGCCCGCGCCGCAGCGGCGGCGGCCCCGGCGGTCCCAATTTCCGCTTTCCCCAGCGCCCCGGCGGCAAGAGCTGGTTTCCGATCGCAGTCATCGGGATCATTGCTTTCGGCCTGCTCGCGACCAGCTTCCACCTTGTCGGACCGCAGCAGCAGGCCGTGGTGAAGACGCTGGGCGAGTACACCCGCACGCTGCGCCCGGGCCTGCAGATCACCGCCCCCTTCCCGATCGAAACGGTCGATGTCGAGGATGTCGAAGGCGTCCGTTCGGTGCGCATTCCGGGCGGTGACAGCCAGGTCAAACTGATCCTGACCGGCGACCAGAACCTTGTCGATCTCAGCTATATCGTCCGCTGGAACATCAAGGACCTCGAGGGCTACAAGTTCCGCGTGGTCGATCCGATCGAGACGGTGAACGAAGCCGCCGAAGCCGCGATGCGCGCCTCGGTCGCCGAAACCGAGCTCGACGAGACCTTCTCGGGCCAGGGCCGTGCAGCGATCGAACTCGACGTGCGCGAACGCATGCAGGCTACGCTCGACAGCTATGGCGCGGGCGTCCGCGTGCTGGGTGTCGAAATCGAAAAGGCCGATCCGCCCGCGCAGGTGGTCGATGCCTTCCGCGACGTGCAGGTCGCCGAACAGAATGCCGATGCGGCGCGAAACCAGGCGCGCGGCTATGCCCAGCAGGTGCTCGCCCAGGCCGAGGGTGAGGCGGAAGCCTTCAACAAGGTCTATGAGCAGTACCGCCTGGCCCCGCAGGTGACCCGCCAGCGGCTTTATTACGAAACCATGGAGCGTGTGCTGAGCCAGACCGACAAGACAATCGTCGAAACCGACAATGTGACCCCGTATCTGCCGCTGCCCGAGATTCGCCGACGGTCGCAGCAGCCCGCGACCACTGTCACGGCACCGGGGGGCCAGTAAGATGAGCACTTTCCTGCAGAAACACCGCAACTGGGTCATCGCGCTCGCCGTGGCGGTGATCGCTTTCATGATGAGCGCCTATGTCGTTCCCGAAGAGGAGCAGGTCGTCATCATCCGTACCGGCCAGCCGGTCGGCACGGTCAATACGCCCAATGGCACGACCGGCGCGGGCATCTATTTCCGCGTGCCGATTATCGAAAGGGTCAGCCGCGTCGAGAAGCGCCTGCTCGATCTCGAGATGACCGATGAAGAGGTTCTTTCGGCCGACCAGCAGCGCCTGCTCGTCAATGCCTATGCCCGCTTCCGGATCACCGATCCGGTCCGCATGGTCGAACGCGCCGGTTCGACCGATGGCGTGCGCAATGCGCTCGAGCCGATCCTCAACTCGGTGCTGCGTCAGGAACTCGGCCGCCGGACCTTCCAGGCCATGCTGACCGCCGAACGCGGCAGCGCACTGGCCAATGTTCGCACCAATCTCGACCGCCAGGCGCGGCAGTACGGGGCCGAGGTGGTCGATGTGAAGATCATGCGCACCGACCTGCCCGAAGCGCCGCTGCAATCGGCCTTCCGCCGGATGGAATCGGATCGTGAACGCGAAGCCCGCACGATCCGGGCTGGTGGCAGCCGCGACGCGCGGATCATCCGCGCCGAAGCCGATGCCGAAGGCGCGCGCATCTATGCCGAAGCCTTTAGCAAGGACGCCGAGTTCTACGACTTCTACCGCGCGATGCAGAGCTATAACGTGACCTTCTCCAATGGCGATAACCCGTCGGAAAGCAGCATCATCCTGTCGCCGGACAATGAGTATCTGCGGCAGTTCCGCGGGCGTCGTTGACGGTTCGTCGAGCGGCGTCCGCGCCGTTCAAATGGCATTCACCGGCGGGGGCGAAAATCGCCCGCCGGAACGCCAGGTCCGCATGGCGGTAGCTTTGCTGCCGACCGCGGCGCCTGCATTTTAGAGAAGAGGACGAAAAGGACGTGAAGCCCGTGCGATATGCATATTCCGTGACGAGCGCGCTGCTGGTAGGCGGCGCCGCGATCTCGCTCGCGACCGGCTACCCGGCCGGCGCCCAGGTCGCCCAGAACGACGACAGCCACATGGCCCGCGTCGTACCGCGTGCCGGCGCTCCCGAAAGCTTTGCCGACCTGACCGCACAATTACAGCCCGCAGTGGTCAATATCTCGACCCGCCAGCGGATCGAGGTTTCGGGCAGTAGCGGCAATCCCTTCGCCGGTACCCCGTTCGAGGGCCTGTTCAACCGCCGCGGCGGCGGCCAGCAGCAGGAACCGCAATATCGCGAAGGCCAGTCGCTGGGGTCGGGCTTCATCATTTCGGCCGATGGCTATGTCGTGACCAACAACCACGTGGTCAGCCCGACCGGGCGCGGAACGGTGGAGGAAATCACCGTCACCATGCCCGACGGCACCGAATATAACGCCGAACTGGTCGGCACCGACCCGCAGAGCGATCTGGCCGTGCTCAAGATCAACCGCGGCGCGGATTTCCCCTTCGTCGAGTTTGGCGATTCGGCGCAGGCCCGCCCGGGCGACTGGGTGGTCGCGATCGGCAATCCCTTCGGGCTTGGCGGAACGGTCACTTCGGGCATCGTCTCGGCGGTCTATCGCAACACCGGGCAGGGCGGCGCCTATGACCGCTACATCCAGACCGATGCCGCGATCAATCGCGGCAATTCGGGCGGCCCGCTGTTCGACATGCAGGGCAATGTCATCGGCATCAACAATGCGATCTTCTCGCCTTCGGGCGGCAGCGTGGGGATCGGCTTCGCCATCCCCGCCGAGATCGCCGCACCGATCGTCAAGCAATTGCGCGACGGCGTCGAAATCGAGCGCGGCTATCTGGGCGTCTCGATCCAGCCGGTGACCGACGATCTCGCAGATTCGCTGGGCATCGAGCAGAACCGCGGCGAGTTCATCCAGTCGGTCCAGCCGGGCGAGGCGGCCGACGAGGCGGGCATTCGCGCGGGCGATATCGTGACCAAGATCAATGGCCAGACGGTCACGCCCGACCAGTCGCTGTCCTATCTCGTCGCCAACACCCCGCCGGGCACCACCATCCCGGTCGAGCTGATCCGCGACGGACAGACGCGCCGCGTCAATGTGACCGTGGGCAAGCGTCCGAGCGAGGAAGAACTGCGCCAGCAGCAGCAGTTCGACCCCGATGCCGAGGACGAGGATCCGATGGAAGCGAGCGACAATGCCGTGATCGAGGAAAAGCTCGGCCTGCAGGTGTTGCCGCTGACGCCGCAGATCGCGCGCCAGCTGGGCGTCGGCACCGACACGCAGGGGCTTGTCGTGGCGGGGGTCGACCGGAACTCCGATGCGGCACGCAAGGGGCTGCAGCGCGGCGATATCATCCTGACCGCGAACTATCGCGCAGTGACCAGCATGCAGGATCTGGAAAACACCATCCGCACTGCGGAAAGCGAAAACCGCGAAGCGGTGCTGCTGCGCATCCAGCAACGTGGCCGCCAGCCGGCCTATGTGGCGGTGCGCCTGCGCTAAAGCCGCTGCCTGACATGCCAAGGGCGGCCCTCGCATTTCGCGGGGGCCGCCCTTTTCATATCCGCCCGGCTAATTGTTGGGGCGCGGGGTCTGCTGCGGCCCGGGTTCGCGCCGCCCGCCGGTCGCCTCGTCGAGGAAATCGTCGCCGATCGCCTGCGGCGCGCCATCGGCACCGCGGGGCGGCTGCTGCGGTGCACGCGGCGCGGGCACGGCCGGCGTGCGCGGACGTGTCGGATCGAGCGTCCGGTCGAAATCGTCGGCGAAGGGATCGCCGCGCGAGCTGTCGCTCGTGCCCGGCTCGATCAGATTGCCCTGCTCGTCGATGAAGTAGTAATCCTCCGGATCGCCGAGCATGTATTCATCGTCGGGCTCGAGCTGCCATTCGGGCAACTGGAGATCGGTGTCGAATTCGACCACCGGACGATCCTTGACTGCATAGCGCATATAGGCGGCAAAGGCGCGCGCGGGCGCGGTGCCGCCCTGCAGGCCGCCGACGCGTGCATTGTCGTCGCGGCCCATCCACACGCCGGTGGTGATCCCGCTGGAAAAGCCGACGAAATAGCCGTCCTTGTTCGAGCTGGTGGTGCCGGTCTTGCCCGCCACCGGGCGCCCGATCTGCGCCGCGCGGCCGGTGCCCGTGGCAACCGCCGTCTGCAACAGGTCGGTGATTCCCGCAGCGACATAATCGGGCACCAGCTGCGACGAGCGCGCGGGTTCGTGCTGGTAGAGCAATTCGCCATCGGCGGTCTCGACCTTGAGGATGCCATGCGGTTCGACCGAAGCCCCCTCCGCCGATACGACCGCGAAGGCGCGGGTCATGTCGATCAGCCGCACTTCGTTCGAACCCAGCACCATGGCAGGATAGGTGTTGATCTCGGTCGTTATGCCGAACCGCCGGGCCATCGAGGCGACGGTGCCGAAGCCGACTTCATTGCCCAGCTGCGCGGCGACCGTGTTGATCGAATAGGCGAACGCGGTGCGCAGATCGATTTCGCCGACATTGCGCCCGCTCGAATTGCGCGGGCGCCACCCGTTGATCTCGACCGGCGTATCGACCACGCGGTCATTGGGCGTGTAGCCCGCCTCGAGCGCGGCGAGATAGACGAACAGTTTCCACGCGGAGCCCGGCTGGCGCAGCGCGTCGGTCGCACGGTTGTAATTGGTCGCGACGTAATCGGTGCCGCCGACCAGCGCGAGGATCGCCCCGTCGCGGTCCATGCTGACCAGCGCGCCCTGCGCCCCGTCGGGCGTGTTCGACTTGATCGACGCGGTCGCCGCGCGCTGCATCCCGACATCGAGCGTGGTCCACACCTCGATCGGCTCGAAGGTCTCGGGCAGCAGCAGGTCGAGCTGCGGCAGCGCCCAGTCGGTGAAGTAGCGCACCGAATTCTGGCCCGCCTCTTCCTTGAGCTTCACCGCGCTGGGATCGACCGTCACATCGGGCGCGATCCGTCCCTGTTCCTTCATCAGCCGCAGCACCACGCTGGCGCGGCCTACCGCGGCGTCGACATCGGCAGTCGGAGAATAGCGGCTGGGCGCCTTGACCAGCCCGGCGATGATCGCCGCCTCGGCCACCGACAGTTCGGTCGCGGGATGGCTGAAGAACTTCCGGCTGGCGCTGTCGATGCCATAGGCGCCGCCGCCGAAATAGACCTTGTTGAGATAGAGCTCGAGGATCTGCTCCTTCGAGAACTTCCATTCCAGCGCCATGGCGAGGATCGCCTCGCGCAGCTTGCGGTCGAGCGAGCGGTTGTTGTTGAGGAAGACGTTACGCGCGAGCTGCTGCGTGAGCGTCGAGGTCCCGCCGACGCGTTCGCGCGAACCGGTCAGCCCTTCGATGATCGCACCGCCGGTGCGCCAGGGGTCGATCCCGAAATGCGAATAATACCGCCGGTCCTCGACCGAGATCATCGCATCCTTCATCACCTGCGGGATCTCGTCCGAGGTCAGCCATTTGCCGAAGCTGGGGCCGAGCTCGACAATCTCGGTCCCGTCGCGCGCGCGCACCACGATGGTCTGCGCGTTCTGCGTCGCTTTCAGCTGGTAATAGGTCGGCATCGAGCGCGCGGAAAATCCCACGGCGAGCGCCAGGAACAGCGCCACGAGCAGCGCCAGCGCGCCGCCCCAGACGAGGAGGCGGCGGGTCCAGCGCGCGAACCAGCTTTGCGGTTTGTCCGCTGCGGCCCGTGCAGCGCGTTCCTTGCGCGCCGAACTCTTGCGGCGGCTCCCTCGTCTATCCATCGATTATGCTGGCACCCTTGTTGCTCGCCGCCCTATAAGTGCCCCGACCTTGCATGGCGAGGTCTAACCAAGCGTGAACGGAACCATGCGCGGTTGGACGTCTCAATCCTCGGGCTCGAAATCGAGCGCGGCGGAGTTGATGCAATAGCGCAGGCCGCCGCGATCGGGTGGCCCATCGGGGAAGACATGGCCCAGATGCCCGCCGCAATTGGCGCAGGTCACCTCGGTCCGGATCATCCCGTGCGACACATCGCGGTGCTCGTCGACCGCCTCGCCTTCGGCAGGGGCGGTAAAGGCGGGCCAGCCGCAGCCGCTGTTGTATTTCTCGCCGCTCTCGAACAGCTTCTGGCCGCAGCCCGCGCAGTAATATTCGCCGGCATCGTAATGCTTGTCGTATTTGCCGGTGAAGGCACGCTCGGTCCCGGCTTCACGCAGCACGTGGAATTGCTCGGGGGTCAGCTTCTCGCGCCATTCGGCGGCGGTGTGTTCGGGCTTGTCGCTCACGGCTTGTCCTTTCGTCTGGGACAGACCATATAGGCGCTGCCGGAGCCGATGCACGTGGTTCCGCGAATGGTCGACGATTTGCTTGACGATTCGGAGGCGCGCCGCTAAGTGCGCCGCTTTCCGGCGGCCCATGCCGCCTTTTCGCACGCACTTACGAGATTTCCCGCCGCGCATGCCGTGCGGCCTGACGAGGACAAACATGGCCAACACGCCGCAAGCCAAGAAGCGCATCCGTCGCAACGCAAACCGCGCCGAAATCAACGGTGCCCGCATGAGCCGCATCCGCAACTTCCTCAAGAAGGTGGAAGTCGCGATCGAAGGCGGCGACAAGGATACCGCACAGACGGCGCTCAAGAGCGCGCAGCCGGAACTGGCGCGCGGTGTCGCCCGCGGCGTGCTGCACAAGAACACTGCGGCGCGCAAGATGAGCCGCCTGACGAAGCGGGTCGCTTCGCTCTAAGAGATTCGCCGGTCCCGGGACCGGCTTCGACAGTATTCGTGGGGCCGTCGGGTTAACCGGCGGCCCTTTTGTCGTATTTCAGTTGCATTCGAATACTGGCCTGAAATGCATTCGTAACAAAACCCACGCGAAACTCACGATTCGCAGCGCAAATTTGGGCGAACTCAAGTAATATCCGTCACTTGAACGGGGGCCTGCGGCTTACACGTGAGTCAACAAGTATATTTCAGATTTTTTGCAGTTATCCCCCTTGCGACTCATCCGGCGAGCGACCTACACAATGGTTCTCGGTTCGGGGCGGGACAGCCCGGACCTTTAGATTATCGACGAGCGAGGGCGACCTTCGGATGCACCGATTCCGGAGTGTGGCGATGCTGTGCCCGGCCTTGCCAATGTTAGAAGCAAACGAGTGGCGCCGCGGCGTTCACCGGGGGATGATACAAGAATGCGTAAGGCATCAGACATTGGTTCGCGCAAGGCACAGGACGATTTCATGGAAGATCAAGAGGCGGTGAACCTGGCGGCGGACTGGGCCGATATCAGCCAGGGCCTGCGCAAGGATCTTGGTCACCAGCTCCACAGCCAGTGGATCAAGCCGATCCAGGTCGGCGGGATCGACAAGGACAGCGGTACGCTCGACCTGTTCCTGCCCACCGAATTCAGCGCCAATTGGGTCAAGGACCGTTTTGCCGACCGGCTCAGCCTGGCGTGGAAGATCGCGCGCAGCGAAGTGCGCGACGTCCGCATCCAGGTCCATCCGGGCCGCCGCCAGGTTGCCGATCTGCGCCTCCATTCGGACGGGCGCCGCCCGGCCAATGACGGGGCCGATACCTCGATGATGGCGATCGGCGCCGACACGCTGGGCGATACCGGTTTCACCAGCTCGGTCGGGCTCGACCCCAGCCTCACCTTTGCCGCCTTCATCACCGGTGAAGCCAATGTGCTCGCCTTCAACGCCGCGCAGCGCATGGGCGCGACCGAGAAGCCGCAGTTCAGCCCGCTCTACCTCAAGGCCGCCACCGGCCAGGGCAAGACCCACCTGCTGCACGCCACCGGCCATGCCTTCCTGCAAGCGCATCCGCGCAGCCGTATCTTCTACTGCAGCGCCGAGCGCTTCATGGTCGAATTCGTCCAGGCGCTGAAGGCCAACCAGATGCTCGAATTCAAGGCCCGGCTGCGCAGCTTCGACCTGCTGCTGGTGGACGATATCCAATTCATCATCGGCAAGGCCAGCGCGCAGGAAGAACTGCTCTACACGATCGATGCGCTGCTCGCCGAAGGCAAGCGGCTGGTGTTCGCCGCCGACCGTGCGCCGCAGGCGCTCGACGGGGTCGAACCGCGCTTGCTCAGCCGCCTGTCGATGGGCCTCGTCGCCGATATCCAGGCCGCCGATATCGAACTGCGCAAGAAAATCCTCACCTCCAAGCTGACGCGTTTCGCACCGCTCGACGTGCCTGCGGACGTGCTCGACTTCCTCGCCCGCACCATCACCCGCAATATCCGCGAACTGGTCGGCGGGCTCAACAAGCTGATCGCCTACGCCCAGCTGACCGGGCAGGAAGTCTCGCTCCAGCTGGCCGAGGAGCAGCTGACCGATATCCTCTCGGCCAACCGCCGCCGGATCACGATCGACGAGATCCAGCGCACCGTATGCCAGTTCTACCGTATCGACCGCAGCGAGATGAGCTCCAAGCGCCGCGCGCGCGCCGTCGTGCGGCCGCGGCAGGTGGCGATGTATCTGTCGAAGGTGCTCACCCCGCGCAGCTATCCCGAAATCGGGCGCAAGTTCGGCGGGCGCGACCATTCGACCGTGATCCACGCAGTGCGGCTGATCGAGGATTTGCGCCAGCGCGATGCCGATATGGATGGCGATGTGCGCAGCCTGCTTCGGCAGCTCGAAAGCTGACGGCATAAGCGCGGGCGCCGGCGCGTCCGCTCCCCACCCCGTTCACACCGCTTCGACAGCTCTGTGCACAGAGCTGTCGACAGGCGCCATCGCGCGCGCCAAAGAGCCTGCATGCCGCAGATACCTCCCGCCGCCCCGCGCGCCGATATCGCCCTGCCCGCTTCCTTCGGCGCCGCACTGTGGCGCGGCGCGCGGTGCCGGTGCCCGCGGTGCGGCGAAGCGCCGCTGTTCCGCAAATGGCTCAAGCCGCATGATCGCTGCCCCGCCTGCGGCCTCGATATCTCGGGCCAGCGCGCGGACGATTTTCCGGCCTATGTCTCGATCTTCGTCACCGGCCATCTGCTCGCGCCGGTGCTGATTATCCTCGCGAGCGACTTCGCGCTGTCGAGCATGGCGATCCTCGCCATCATCCTGCCGCTGGCGGTGATCTTCATGCTGGTCACACTGCAGCCCGCCAAGGGCGGGGTGATCGCGCTGCAATGGTGGCACGGCATGCACGGCTTTCGCCGCGAACGCCTGCCCGAACCGCAGGACGAGCTGCAATGAGCCTGCCACCGGGCCGTCTCGACCGGTTTGCGCGGCATATCGTGCTGCCCGAAGTGGGCGGGGCGGGCCAGGTCGCGCTGGCGGGCAAGCATCTGGTGCTGGTGGGCCTGGGCGGGATCGGCTCACCCGCGCTGCAATATCTGGCCGGCGCGGGGATCGGGAAGCTGACGCTCGTCGATGACGACCGGGTCGATGCCAGCAACCTCCAGCGCCAGACGCTGTATAACGAACGCGATGTCGGCCACGGCAAGGCGGTAATCGCCAAACGCTGGGTGACCGGCTTCGACGCCGCGCTCGATGTCACCATCAGCGACCGCCGGATCACGCGCGACAATGCGCACGAGCTGGTCGTCGATGCCGATCTGATTCTCGACGGGACCGATAATTTTGCCACAAGGCTGGCGGTTGCCGATGCCTGCGTGGCGGAGCGCGTGCCGTTGCTCTCGGCCGCGGTCGGGCGCTTTCAGGGGCAGGTCGGTGCCTTTGCCGGACACCTTCCCAACCAGCCGTGCTACCGCTGCTTCGTCGGCGATGCCTTCGATGCGGAGGATTGCGATACCTGCGCCGAGGACGGCATGCTTGGCGCGATGGCCGGCTGGGTCGCGACCTTCGCCGCGCTGCAGGCAGTGCGCATCCTGCTCGACGGGGTCAGCGCGCTGGGCGAGGCCGATTGGGGCCGGGTCCATCTGCTCGACGGGCTGAAGCCCGCCATGCGCAGCTTCACCATCGCCAAGGACCCCGCCTGCGCCGCCTGCGGGTCAGCCGCCTAGGACTTCCGCGACCCATTCGGGGACCACCTGCGTCGCCGGTCCGTGCCGCGACTGGTGAAACCAGCGCGATCCCATGCTCGCCTCGAGATTGAGCTCGAGCGTGCGAACGCGCATTTCGCGGGCGTCCTGGACGAAACCCGCCGCGGGATAGACCGCGCCCGATGTGCCGATCGAGACGAACAGATCCGCCTGCCGCAGCGCGGCATGGATGCGTTCCATCTCGTAAGGCATTTCGCCGAACCACACGACATCGGGGCGCAGCGCGGGCGTGCCGCAAGCGGGGCATGGCGGACGGTCGATCATTGGCCCGGTCCAGCGCGAACGGGTATCGCAGGCAGTGCACCAGGCGTTGAGATGCGTGCCATGCATATGCAGCACGCGGCGCGCACCCGCCCGCTCGTGCAGGTCGTCGACGTTCTGCGTTACCACCAGCAGCTCGCCGTCCCATTCCGCATCGAGTCGCGCAATCGCCTCATGCGCGGCATTGGGCTGCTTGGCCTGGATCGCCTCGCGCCGCTGGTCGTAGAAGCGCAGCACGAGATCGGGATCGCGCACGAAGGCCTCGGGCGTGGCGACATCCTCGACCCGGTGCTGTTCCCACAAGCCGCCGCCATCGCGGAAGGTATCGATCCCGCTTTCGGCGGAGATACCTGCCCCGGTGAGGATCACGATGTTGCGCATATCGGTCATTTGCCCTCAAGTAGCGATGCGGTAGGGCATGTCAAAGACCGGCCATGAACCATGGCCGATAGGGGAAAGAATGGCGCGGATCGGGATTATCGGGTGCGAAGGCGCCATGGGCCATGCGCTTGCCGCCGTGATCGGTGCAAGCGGGCATGAACTGGCGGGCGGGATCGACAAGGGCGGCGACGCGGCCGGGCTGGCCGATGCAAGCGAGGTACTGGTCGATTTTTCGACCCCCGGCGCGCTGTGCATCAACCTCCATGCCGCGATCGGCGCGGGCGTGCCGCTGGTGATCGGCACGACCGGTCTCGAGGAGCGGCATCACGCCGCGATCGACGATGCCGCGCGCGCGGTGCCGGTTCTGCAGACGGGCAATACCTCGCTCGGCGTGACGCTGCTCGCGCATTTGGTCCGCGAGGCCGCTGCAAGGCTGGGACCCGACTGGGATATCGAAATCCTCGAGATGCATCATCGGCGCAAGGTCGATGCCCCCAGCGGGACCGCGCTGCTGCTCGGCGAAGCTGCGGCAGGGGCGCGCGGGATCGATCTCGCCAGCCATTCCGAACGCGGACGCGACGGGCACACCGGCGCGCGCGAAGAAGGCGCGATCGGCTTTGCCAGCCTGCGCGGCGGCACCGTGGCGGGCGAACACAGCGCGATCCTGGCGGGCGAGGAAGAACGCATCACGCTGTCGCACAGCGCCGAGAATCGCTCGATCTTCGCGCGCGGCGCGGTGCGCGCGGCCGAATGGATGATCGGGCGCGATCCCGGCCGCTATTCGATGGACCAGGTGCTGGGAATCTGAGCCTGTGACCCTGCGCGCCCGCCTGCACCGGCAATTGCATATCGGCTCGTGGCCGAATGGCCGGCTGACGGGGCTGAACATCTTCGTGGTGTGGACGATCCTGTTGGCATTGCTGGTCGGGATCGTGGCGACCGAGCCGCAGATCCGCATCCCCTACCAGCGCGAAATCCTGATTGCCGAGTTCGTCTTCGGGATGATCTTCCTCGTCGAATACGTCGGGCGCATTTATGCCGCGCCCGAACGCGAGGGGCCGGGTTCCGCCTGGACCAAGCGCTGGCGCTTCATCCTGTCGCCGATCGGGATCATCGATTTGATCGTGGTCGCAGTGAGCCTGGCGCCCTTCTTCATTGCCAATGCCGCGGTGCTGCGCGTCATCCGGCTGCTGCGGATCGTCTCGATCCTCAAGTTCAGCCGCTTTTCCGCCGCGATGCGCGAAATCGGCGCGGCGCTGCGCGAACGCAGCTACGACCTGATCGTCTGCGCCACGCTGGCGCTGGTGCTGGTCCTGCTGGGCGCGGCGGGGCTCTATTGGGTCGAGGGCAGCCTGCAGCCCAAGCAGTTCGGCTCGATCCCCCGCGCGCTGTGGTGGGCGGTGATTACGCTGACGACGGTCGGCTATGGCGACGTCTATCCGGTCACTACCGCAGGACGGCTGATCGGTTCGATAGTGGCGATCGGCGGAGTGCTGCTGGTGGCGCTGCCGACGGGTATCGTCGCCGCCGCCTTCAGCGATGCGATGCAGCGCCGCCGCGAAGCGATGGCGCGCGCATTGGAAGACATGGAAGGCTCGATCCCCGAGTGACCGCCGGATTATGACCAAGGACCAGATCTTCGAGTTTTTCCGCCGGCTCGCCGAGGACAATCCCGCGCCCGAGACCGAGCTGGAATATGGCAATGCCTACCAGCTGGTGGTGGCGGTCGCGCTCTCCGCGCAGGCAACCGATGTCGGCGTCAACAAGGCGACCCGCGCTCTGTTTCGCGAAGTCGAGACGCCGCAGGCGATGCTCGCCCTGGGGGAAGACGGACTCAAGGAGCACATCAAGACCATCGGCCTGTTCAATTCCAAGGCCAAGAACGTGATCGCGCTCAGCCAGCTGCTGGTCGACGAATATGGCGGCGAGGTGCCCGACACGCGCGAGGATCTCGTCCGCCTGCCCGGCGTGGGCCGCAAGACCGCCAATGTCGTGCTCAATTGCTGGTTCGGGCAGGAAACCTTCGCGGTCGACACGCATATCCTGCGCGTCGGCAACCGCACCGGCCTCGCCAAGGGCAAGACGCCCGAGCAGGTCGAGGCCAAGCTCGAAAAGCGCGTGCCGCAGCCCTTCCGGCTGGGCGCGCATCACTGGCTGATCCTGCATGGCCGCTATATCTGCAAGGCGCGCACGCCCGAATGCTGGCGCTGCCCGGTGGTCGATCTGTGCAGCTACCGCAAGAAGGTGCTGGAGAAGCCCAGGGGGCGCTAGGTGCAACGGCCCCCGCCCCCCTCTCCGGTTCACCCCGTGCGGAACGCAAACCCGCGACCGGCGTATCGCTGACGATGGACCTGCGGAAGCAGCCCTCCCTCCCGCACTGGCTCCTGCCCCTGCCCAAGGTCCGGATCGGCCTCACCTATCTGTGGCGCCACCGCCGCTGGCCCGACCTGCGCCGCCCGCGCCGCTTCACCGAACTGGTGCAGCAACGCAAGCTGGAGGACCGCAATCCCCTGCTGCCCGTGTGGGTCGACAAGGTTTCCGCCAAGCAGCAGGCCGCGCGGTTGCTGGGCGAGCGATGGATCATCCCCACGCGCTGGACGGGCAGCGTCCTGCCCGCAGGCCCGCCCGCCCCCTTTCCTTTCATTCTCAAGGCCAGCCATGGCTGCAACCAGAACGTGGTGTGCCATGACGCGGCGGATTGGCAGGCGGCGCGGCGGCGGGCGGCGGGCTGGACACGCAGGGCCTACGGCCTGTGGCTCGACGAATGGGCGTACCGCGACCTGCCGCGCGGCTACATCGTCGAACCCTTTCTCGGCAGCGGCGACCGGCTTCCGGTGGATTACAAGATCTATGTCTTCGGCGGGCACGCGGTGCTGGTGCAGGTACATCTCGATCGCGGGCGCAATCACCGCTGGACGCTTTACGACCGGGCATGGACGCAGGTCTCGATGCCGGACGAGCCGCCCTCGCCCGCTCCGGCGAATCTCGACCGCATGCTGGCCGCAGCCGAGACGCTGGCGCGGCCCTTCGACTTTGCGCGGATCGATTTCTACGAGATCGATGGCCAGCCGAAATTCGGCGAGGTCACCTTCTATCCCGGCTCGGGGCTCGACCCGTTCGATCCGCCCGAACTCGACCGGCATATCGGCGCGCTATGGCTGGCGGCAATCGCGGGCGACCGAGCCGAACCGGAGCAAGCGGAACTGCAACCGGTCGCGGCCTGAACCGTAATTCGTGGATTGTTGACGGAGATCGTAACGCCAATCCCGACGAGACCCGAGCCGGTCGAAGCCAAGCTGGAAAAGCGCGTGCCGCAGCCCTTCCGGCTGGGTGCGCATCACTGGCTGATCCTGCACGGCCGCTATATCTGCAAGGCCCGCACGCCCGAATGCTGGCGCTGCCCGGTGGTCGATCTGTGCAGCTATCGCAAGAAGGCGCTGGAGAAGCTCAAGGGGCGTTAATCAACTGTCCTTCTCTGATCGGTTCCGCACTTCGAACAAATTTTCGCAGGCACAGGACCGGGCAATGTGACAACTCCCCAAAGGTAGTCGTTCACGAAGAGTGATCGTCCGCAGTTTCGGCATCGGATCCGCAAAGAAGCGAGGCTTGCCATTCCAAACATGATGAGAAACGCAAAGAGCACAGGCTCGCGATTCCGAGCTTCGACGCCCAAACTATCCAAAATTGTGGGAAGCCCAAGCCATAGCGGAGCCAGCGCTATCAAACCTAGGGATAAGCGCAGCGCACGGGAATAGGGACTGAGTTCCGACCAGCTAGACATCGTCCGCAGAGATCATCTCGCGCGTGTCGATCTCGCCCGTCATCACCGCCACCGTGGTCGCCACTGCGGCATCGCCGCTGACATTGGTGGTGGTGCGCATCATGTCCATGATCCGGTCCACGCCGGCGACGAAGGCGATCGTTTCAAGCGGCACGCCGACCGCGCCGAACACCAGCGCCATCATGATCAGGCCCGCGCCCGGGATGCCCGCCGCGCCGACCGCGCCAAGCGTCGCGAGGATCGAGATGAGGAAATAATCGCCCATCGACAGGTCGACGCCGAAGATCTGCGCGCCGAACAGCGTGGCGAGACCGAGATACATCGCGGTGCCGTTCATGTTGATCGTCGCACCGAGGCTGATGACGAAGCTGGCAACCGAATTCGACACGCCGAGATTGCGCTCGGCGCAGCGCAGCGTGACCGGCAGCGTCGCATTCGAGCTGGCAGTCGAATAGCTCACCGCCATCGCATCGAGGATGCCGCGGAAGAAGTCGCGCACCGGCAGCTTGGCGAGGAACTTGATCATGCTGCCGTAGATCAGCGTGATGATCAGCAGGCAGCCGAGGTAGTTGAGCCCGACCAGCTTGGCGAGGCTGACCAGCGCATCGAGGCCGAGCGTGCCCGCCACCCACGCCATCAGCGCGAAGACGCCGAAGGGGGTCAGTTCCATCACGATCATGGTGACCTTCTGCATGATCACCGCGCCGCTATCGAAGACCTTCTGGACGGGAACGCCGTCTTCCCTGGCCATCAGGATGCCGATACCGATCAGCATGCTGAACACGATCAGCGGCAGCACCGCGACATCGGCCATCACCTGCACCGGGCTTTCGGGCACGATCGAGAGGATCATGTCCACCGCGGAAGTCTCGTTGGGTTCGGGCGTCGCGCCCTTCTGGATCGCATCGGTATCCAGCCCCGCGCCCGGCTGGACCAGCGTGCCGAGGCCCAGCCCGAGCCAGACCGCGATCTGGCCGGTGACCACGAACAAGAGCATCGCCCGCCCGCCGACCGCGCCCAATTTGCGCAAATCGCCAATCGCCGCGACACCCGAGACGAGGCTGAAGAAGATCAGCGGGACGACCAGCATCTTGATCGACTTGATGAAGAAATCGCCGATCCACTTGATGCTTTCGGCTTCCGGGCCCCAGGCCCAGCCGGTGAGCACACCGAGGATGAGCGCGGTAATCACGCGCTGCCACAGCGGAATTTCGAACCAGGTCCTCAGCAACTTCCCAACCCCTCGTCTTGTCATTGCGAGCGGTCAAAGCCGCGCGCGGATTCATGCCGCAGTTATCGTGGCTTGCAAAGCCTTGTGAGGAGGCGCGCGTTCACCCGGCGAGCACGTCGCGGGCGATCCGCGCGTAAATCCGGCTCAGCGTGGCGAGATCATCCACCGCGACCGCCTCATTGGTCTTGTGCATGGTCGCATTGACCAGCCCGAATTCGATTACCGGGCAGACGCTGCGCAGGAAGCGCGCATCCGATGTGCCGCCGGTGGTGGAAGGCTCAGGATCGACGCCGGTTTCCGCCTTCACGGCCGCGGCGATACTGTCGCTGAAGGTGCCGGGCGGAGTCAGGAACGGCTCGCCGCTGATGATCGGCAGCGCGCTGCCGCCATGCTTTTCCGCGATCCCGCCGACCTTCTCGGACAGCGATGCGCCCGAATGCAGATCGTTGAAGCGGATCGAGATCCGCGCCTTGGCGAGCGCGGGGATCACATTGTGCGCATCGTTGGGCACGTCGATCTCGGTCACTTCGAGATTGCTCGGCTGAAACCAGTCGGTGCCTTCGTCGAGCACCAGCGCGTCGAGTTCGGCGAGCATCGCGACCAGCCTGGGGATCGGATTGTCGGCCAGATGCGGGTAGGCGACATGCCCCTGCGTGCCATGCACTTCGAGCCAGATGTTGACCGAGCCGCGCCGCCCGATCTTCATCATGTCCCCCAGCCGGTTGACGCTGGTGGGTTCGCCGACGAGGCAGAGGTCGGGCTGGTGCCCCGCTTCGCGCATGAAGTCGATCAGCGCACGCGTGCCATGCAGCGCGGGGCCTTCCTCGTCGCCGGTGATGATGAAGCTGATCGTCCCCGCCTCCGCAGGCACCTGCGCCGCCGCATCGACCATGCAGGCGATCGCCCCCTTCATGTCGACCGCGCCGCGGCCGTAGAGCAGCTCGCCGCGCACTTCGGGTTCGAACGCCTCGCTGGTCCAGCCGCCACCGGGCGGGACGACGTCGAGATGGCCGGCAAAGGCCAGGTGCCGCGAGCCTTCGGGCCCGCGGCGGATCGCGAAGAGGTTCTCCACCGGCGCCTCGGGCGTGCCCGCGGCGCCTTCTCCGCGGGTGAAGCGCGTCACCTTGAAGCCGAGCGGCGCCAGCATCGCTTCCAGCGCATCGAACACCGCGCCGGTGGCGGGGGTGACGCTGGGCGCGGCCATCAGCCGCTTGGCGAGATCGAGAACATCAGTCATGCTGTGTCCGCTAGCAGGAGTGCGCAGCGATGCCCAAGCTCGATCTCGATGCCATCCCCCAGACCAACGCGACAGGCTATCCCCCCGAATTCGCCGCGAAAGTCGCCGGACGCCGTTACCGCCGCCTCGCGCCGGCGGCCGGGCTCGCCGATTTCGGCGCCAGTCATGTCGTGCTCGATCCCGGTGCCTGGTCCTCGCAGCGCCACTGGCACGAGGAAGAAGACGAACTGGTGGTGATACTGTCGGGGGAAGCAGTGCTGGTCGATGATGCGGGCGAACATGCCATGCGCGCGGGCGATGTCGCCGCCTTCCCCAAGGGCGATGGCAACGGCCACGTGCTGCATAACCGCTCCGATGCGCCGTGCTGCTTCGTCGCGATCGGCAAGCCAGCGGCAAGCGATTGCCACTATCCCGATATCGACATGCATCTGACAGAGGGCCGCGGCTTCCACCGCAAGAACGGCAGCGACTTCTAGCCCGCGGGTTCGGGCAGCGGCCCCGGCTCGAAGGCGCGGTCGAGATATTCGGCCATCCGCAACCCCGCCTGCAGCACGCGGCGCCGCGCGATCGGGGCCGAGCGTTCGATCAGTTCCTGCGACAGCGCGGTCTCGCGCGGAAGTTCACCCTCGCACGGGTCGCAGCCGAAGGTTTCGGGATAGATGAAGTCGCGCGAGATCTGCCAGCTTTCGCGGCCCCAGTCGGCGGCATTGCCCCCTGCCAGTTCGGCGCGTTCGGCCTCGCTGTAGCGCCGCGCGATCGGCGGGTTGCCGCTGATCGCGCGTTCGGCGAGCGGCCCGTCCCACACCCAGTGCAGGTTCAGCCCCGGCACAATGCCATAGGCCGCCTCGCGGTCGTTGCCGCCGCGGTCGTCGTGATCGCCCGAATGCAGCGGCATATGGATGTCGCCGATAAAGTGGACGAGGAAGGCGAGCGCTTCCACGCGGACATTGTCGGGCAGGCTCTCGTCGGCAAATATACGCTGGTTGCGCTCGACCTGCGCGCTGACGCAACCTAGGCCCGAGCAGTTCTTGCGCACGTCGTATTCTTCGGTCACCGGCTCGGTCTGGTAGTGCCAGGAAAAGGTATGTCCCCAGCGCCAGTACTGGCCGCGCAGGCAATCGGGCCACACGCTGGCGTCCTGCAGGCTGTCCAATTCGCATTCGGGCGTGCCCAGCATGGGCGCGGCCTCGAGCAGCCGGTCGATCTCCGCACGCGTATCGGGGCGCACGTTCTCGAGCGCGATATCGGCAGTCACCGTATGCGCGTAGAAGCCCCAGGCCTGCGCCTGTACGGGTAGCAGCAGCGCGGCCAGCGCCGCACATGCGCTCAAGCGATGGTTTCGTATTGTTCGATGACCCATTCTTCGTTGTCCGATGCCTCGATCCAAGTTTGCAGCCACTCATGCTCCCACACCGCCTGCATATAGGCCGCGGCAAAACCGGGAACGGGGATCTGGTAGCTGATGAAACGTGACACGACCGGGGCGAAGTAGACATCCGCCGCGCCGAATGTGCCGAAAAGGAAGGGGCCGCCGCTGCCGAAGCGGCTGCGTGCTTCCGCCCACAGGCCGAGGATGCGCAGGATGTCCTGCCGGCAGGCCTCGCTCGGCGTGAAGCCCTCGAAGCGCTTGCGCACGTTCATCGGGCATTCGCTGCGCAGCGCCTGATAGGACGAGTGCATTTCGGCGACCATCGAGCGCGCCATGCCGCGCGCCACCGCGTCCTTGGGCCAGAACCGTTCGCGACCGACCTTGTCCGCGAGATATTCGAGGATCGCGAGGCTGTCCCACACCACCGCTTCCTCGTCCCACAGGATCGGCACCTTGCCATGCGAAGGCTGCGTGCCGCCATCCTCGCTCTTGAGCGCATCCCATTGCTTGCCGAACATCGGCACGGTGATTTCCTCGAACGACAGGCCCGACTGCTTGGCCGCGAGCCAGCCGCGCAGACTCCAGCTCGAGTAATTCTTGTTGCCGATGATCAGCTTCATGTGTGCACCCACCTTGCGTGGGGCGGCGGTAGAGGCCCGGCCGGGCACTGTCGAGGCTGAACAGGCAAGGTCGCCCGGCCCCGGTTCGTCATTCCCGCGCAGACGGGAATCCGGATAACGGCAGCGATACTCGATGCGGTTTCCATCAGGCGCAAGGTGTGCCAGCAAGACCCCTTATCTAGGCCCCTGCCTTCGCAGGGGCGACGGAGTAGAAATGTCGTTCAGGCCCTTCCACCTCGCCTTCCCCGTCCACGACCTCGCCGCGGCGCGCCGCTTCTATGGCGAAACGATGGGTTGCCCCGAAGGACGGTCGAGCGCCGAATGGGTCGATTTCGATTTCTACGGCCACCAGATCGTCGCGCACCTTGCTCCCGGCGAAGCGGGCGACCGTGCGAACAACCATGTCGACGGGCACGGCGTGCCGGTGCCGCATTTCGGCGTGGTGCTGGCGATGGCGGACTGGCAGGCGCTGGCGGAACGGCTCGAGGCCGCAGGCACCGAATTCGCGATCCCGCCGACCATCCGCTTCAAGGGACAACCCGGCGAACAGGCCACGATGTTCTTCCGCGACCCCAGCGGCAACGCGCTGGAGATGAAGGCCTTCGCCGACGACGCGATGCTGTTCGCGCGTTGACCCATCAAGAGTTTTGTCTTCGAAGGATTGCGGATTGCCTTGTAAGGTCTGTGGAGCAAGGAAGACTGTAAAGTCACACATTCTTCCCCGATCATTGATGCACTCGATACGAGGTGATGAGACAGCAATGTTTGCTGCGGACCGTGGGCGGGGTCGGTGGGTCGAGTATCAGTCCGGCCCTTGGGACAAGTCAATCTTATGCCAAGATTGCGAAGCATCACTCGGCGATTGCGACGATTATGCGGTGCGATGGATACGAGGCTTCAGTCAGAAGGCGGTTTCGCTACCTAGTGGCTTAGGCTTCGAAGTCCCTAACCCAAAGCCCGCACTTCTCGTGAAGTTCGTGGCAGCCACTCTTTGGCGCGCTGCCGTTTCACCCCACATGTCGCATGAAGGGCTTTCTTTGGGACCGTGGGAGTTTTCGCTGCGCAATTTTGTTTTCAACGATGTTGGTGACGAGCCGCGCGTCATCGTAGTTCGCAAGGTTTGGACAGTCGATGGAAAGGAACATCCTGAGATTGCCGTACCACCATACGGTGCCCCTAAATGGGGAAAGAGGGCATATACTTTCGATCTATCGGGATTTGGTTGGGGCATTCGATTGGACAATCGTTCGTATCCGCAAAGCCCGTTTCATAATGACCTGCTTTGTAACCAACGAGACCCGATGCCTGTCCTGAACGCTGGCACGAAGGACATACCCGAAGACGATGAACTTTTGGACATCGTGGTTGCGGCGTTTACAGGCAGTGCAACCCGTCGTCGCCCCTAGTAGGGCAGTATACGGCTCTTAAACCCCCGCATCCCCCAGCACAGCCGCCCTTAGCTCACCGATACCCATGCCCTTTTCCGCACTGGTGACGTGGACTTCGGGAAAGGCGGCGACGTGTTTGCGGGCTTCGACTTCGGTCGCCTCGATCACCTTGGCGAGTTCGCTGGCCTTCATCTTGTCGGCCTTGGTCAGCACGACACGGTAACCCACGGCGGCCTCGTCGAGCATGGTCATCATCTCGCGGTCGACATCCTTGGGGCCGTGGCGCCCGTCGACCAGCACCAGCGTGCGGGCCAGTACGGGCCGGCCGCGCAGATAGGTCTTCACGAGGCTCTTCCACTTCTCGACCACTTTGACCGGGGCCTTGGCAAAACCGTAGCCGGGCATGTCGACGAGACGGAACAGCGTGGGTTCGCCCACTTCGAAGAAGTTGAGTTCCTGCGTGCGGCCCGGCGTGACCGAGGCGCGTGCGATCGACTTGCGCCCGGTCAGCGCATTGAGCAGCGAGCTCTTGCCGACGTTGGAGCGCCCGCAGAAGGCGATCTCGGGCACGGTCGGTTCGGGCAGGAACTTGAGCTGCGGCGCCGAGAGGAGGAAATCCACCCGGCCCGAGAACAGCTTGCCCGCGCGCCGTTCGAGCGCGGCTTGTTCGGCGGCTTCGGCTTCGGTCACGAGCCCGCCTTGGCCGCTTCGGCGGCCTTCTTCGCCTTGTCCTCTTCGATCGCGGCGCGCAGCTGCGGATGCTTCGAATAGAGGTATTTCTGCTGCGCCAGCGTCAGGATGTTCGAGGTCACCCAGTAGAGCAGCAGGCCCGCGGCGAACGGCGCCATCACGAACATCAGGATCCACGGCATGATATCGAAGATCTTCTGCTGCATCGGATCGAGCATGCTCGGGTTGAGCTTGAAGGTTAGCCACATGGTGAAGCCGAGCAGGACGCCGAGCACCCCGAGCCCGAAGATGATCATCAGGAACTGCGGCACCTCGATCCCGACATAGGACAGCGCATTGGCCAGATTGGCCGGATCGGGCGCGGACAGGTCCGTGATCCACAGGAAGTCGCGGTGACGCATTTCGATCGCGAGATAGAGCACCTTGTACAGCGCGAAGAACACCGGGATCTGGAGCAGCATCGGCAGGCAGCCCGCGACCGGGTTGACCTTCTCCTTCTTGTAGAGCGCCATGATCTCCTGTTGCTGCTTGGGCTTGTCGTCCTTGTACTGCTCCTGGAGCGCCTTCATCTTCGGCTGAATCGCCTTCATCGACGCCATGCTGGCAAAGCCCTTCTGGGCGATCGGGAACATGGCCCCGCGCACGATGATCGTCAGGCAGATGATGGCGATGCCGAAATTGCCCACCGCGTCGTAGATCGTGCGCAGCAGCCACAGGAACGGCTTTTCGAACCAGCGGAACCAGCCCCAGTCGATCGCGAGGCCGAACTTCTGCAGCCCGGCATCCTCGTAGCTGTCGAGGATCACGCTTTCCTTGGCCCCGGCATAGAGCCGCGAGGTGACGGTGTATGCCTGTCCCGCAGCCAGATTGCTCGGTTCGTAGATCATGTCGGCACGATAGGTTTCGTCGCCCAGCGCGCGGAAGGTGGTTTCGGGCGCGGTATCGTCCTGCGGGACGAGCGCGGCGAGCCAGTAGATGTCGGTGAAGCCGGCCCAGCTGGTGCGGCCTTCGGGCGAGATCCGCTGGTCGTCGTCGAGATCGTCGTAATCGACATCGTAATCGGCGCTGTCGCCGAATACGCCGATCGGGCCCGAATGCGCGATCCACAGATCCTCGCTCGCGGTGCGACTGGTGCGATTGACGAGGCCGAAGGGCTGGATGACGACGGGGGAGCCGCCGCTATTGGCAACCGACTGTTCGGCGGTGACCATGAACTTGTCGTCGATCGAATAGCGGATGGCGAAGGTCAGCCCTTCGCCATTGTCATGCGTCAGCGTGACCGGCGTGTCGGCGGTCAGGACATCGCCATCGGCTTCCCACAAGGTCTGCGGGCCGGGAACCGTGAGGTTCGAACCGACCCAGCCGAATTGCGCGAATTGCTGCGCGGGTGTGCCGCTCGGCGAGAAGATGCGAACCGGCTCGCTATCCTTGCTGGTGGTCTCGTTATAGCCCTTGAGCACGATGTCATCGATTACCCCGCCGCGCAGGTTGATCGACCCAGCCACGCGCGGTGCGTCGATAGGCAGCCGGTCAGGGCTGGCCAGCGCGGTCTTCAGATCGGCCACTTCCTGCGCGCGCATCGCCGGATCGACGAGGCCGCCAGTGCGCGAATGCCGCGTTGCCGCCCCGTCGGCCGCCTGGGCGGCCTGTTCGCTCGGCGTATCCGCCCGGTCCCCGACCAGCGCCTGTTCGGGCTGCGGGTAGAGGTAGTCCATCGCCGAGGTCCATCCCAGCAACAGCAGGAAGGAAAGCACTATGGCGAGGATCAAATTGCGATGGTTGTCCAAGGTCGGTCCCGTCTTTGTCCGGTCGAAAGTCAGAATGTGGGGTGGTGTCTTAGCCTGTCAAGACAGTACTAGGGCACCGGGTCGTGGCCGTGGCCGCCCCAGGGGTTGCAGCGCAATATACGCTTGAAGGCCATCCATCCACCCTTGATCGCGCCGTATTTTCCCAGCGCCTCGATCGCATACTGGCTACACGAGGGATGGTAGCGGCAGGTCGACGGCAGCAGCAGGCTGGGCCCCAACTGCCACAGCCGCGCAATCCAGATCAGCGGATACTTCATGCGCGCCGGCTGCGATGGTGGCGCGGCTTGCGCGGGCGGTCGCCCTTGCCTTCGGCAGCGCGCGCGAGCGCGGCGGCCAGTTCCTCGCGCAGGGCGCAGAAATCGCGCTCGATCCCGCCCTCGCGGCCGATCAGGATATGATCGTGATCGGGCAGGCCCACTTCGGGCAGCGCGTCCCACAGCAATTCGCGAAATCGCCGCTTCATCCGGTTGCGCACCACCGCATTGCCGATCTTCTTGGTGACGGTGATGCCATAGCGCTTGCCCTGCCCGTCATTGGGCCGCGCGAGCAGCACGAAGCCGGGGCGCGCAACCCGCAGCCCGCGATTCGCCGCGAGGAAGTCCGCGCGCTTGCGGATGACGGAGAGGCTCGGGTGCATGGATGGCAGATACGCGAACGGGCCCCCGATTGGGAGCCCGCCAGTGTGGTGCGATTGTCGCCGCGCCTCAGGCGCGACGCGTCACATCACGCGCAGAGTTTCTTGCGGCCACGGGCGCGACGGGCGCGCAGGACCTTGCGGCCACCCGGGGTAGCCTTGCGGGCGAAGAAACCGTGACGGCGTGCACGCACGAGGTTCGAGGGCTGGAATGTCCGCTTCATCGGATCGTCCTTACAAAAGATTTCGGTTGGCTGCCGGCTCGAGTGATTCGGGCCAGCAAAAAGGGCCGCCCCTGCGAGCGACGACCTACAGGGCCGCGCGCCTAGGCGAACCGCCCTCTCGCGTCAAGAAAAAGTGACGTCGGCATAGGCCAGTGTCGGGGCCGACCGGACGGCCTTGGTTCGCGCGGGCGTCTTGGCCTGCTGCGGGCGGCCCGACCAGCGGCGCATGTCGCTCGCACCAAGCCACAGGGCACGCGCATGCGGAACCGAATTGGTGAAATCATAGAATGCACGCGCCTGGTCGGTGCTCATACCCATCTCGCGGTAATAGTCGAGATACTGGCGGTTCTCCGGAGCATCGAACGAGAAATCGTCGGCTTCGCGGCCATAGGCATCCATCCAGCTGTGCACGGCGAACTCGGCGCCATGCGCAATGTCGCGGTCGACCCCGGCGAGGAACAGTTCAACCGCACCCGAACGCACCGAACCGATCGCGGGAACGTGGGTGACGAGGCCCGCTGCACGGATCATCCGGCCGACCTTGAGGTTGGCACGATCGTCGCGGGTGCCCGGGCATTCGACCATGTCGAGCTGCTCGATGCCGGGAAAGTCGCGCATCATCGCGCGGAAATAGCCCGGGGTCGCAGCATCGGTTTCGCCCACCAGCGCCACCCGGCGCGCGTCGATCACGCGAAACGGGCCGTACTGCGCAAGACCGCGGTTATAGTCGCGGAAGCGGTGATCGATGAAGGCGGGGGCTTTCCACACCGGCAATGCGGCGGGCGTGTAGGTCTGCGGACGGACAGCGGCAAGGTTCTGCCGTTCGCGCACCGGCTGTGCCTGGGGGCGGACTACCGCGGCAGGAAGGACCGCGCGGCCCTGGTGCGTCTGCTGGACGACCGGGCTGGCGACATAGACGACCGGCAGGCTGACCAGGGTCAGCGATTGTGCGGCCACCGGAGCGGCGATCAGGGTACCAAGAGCGGAAAGGAGGATTGCTGTAATTCTGAACATGGCAATCTTTTGCCGCACGCGCGCTTTCCAGCGGCTCAAGAGGTATGGATAACCCGCTGTTAACCATGCTGCTTCACCTCCAGTGTGAACCCGTTAACCCTCGACAAACTAGGGCTTTCGCGGCATCAGCTAGGGGTGATTGCGGGGGTGGGGGTTAATCCTGGTCGCTTTGGTCAAAACGGTGGCCTATCTCGGGCTCGAGGCACGCAGCGTCGAAGTGCAGTGCTCGGTCGCGCCGGGCCTGCCCAAGTTCAATATCGTCGGATTGGCGGACAAGGCGGTGGGCGAAAGCAAGGAACGCGTGCGCGCCGCGCTGTCCAGCATGGGCCTCGCGCTGCCGCCCAAGCGGATCACCATCAACCTCTCGCCTGCCGACCTGCCCAAGGAAGGCTCGCATTACGACCTGCCGATTGCGCTGGCGCTACTGGCAGCGATGGGGGTGACCGATGCCGAGCAATTGGGCGACTGGATCGCGGTGGGCGAACTGGCGCTCGACGCGCGGATCGTGCCCTCGCCCGGCGTGCTGTTAGCGGCGATCCACGCGAGCGAGGCGGAGGCCGGTCTGATCTGTCCACGCGCGCAAGGCTCAGAAGCGCGCTGGGCGAGCGAGATACCGGTCTGCGCCGCGCCCGACCTGGCGAGCCTGCTCAATCACCTCAAAGGCACGCAGCAACTGCCCGCCCCCGAACCCGGCGTGGTTGAAAGCGAGGTCGGCGGCGGCGACCTCAAGCAGGTCAAGGGACAGGAGACCGCCAAGCGCGCGCTCGAGATCGCGGCGGCCGGCGGGCACAACCTCCTCAGTTACGGTATGGCTACACTTCAATCGGAAATAGCGATAAGAAGCCATGATGGATTGTGTCATTTACATGCGGTGGTCGAGCGCTGAACAATCACGCGGATCGACACTCGAACGGCAAAGAGACGATTGTCGTCGCCACGCTTCGGAAAACGAATGGTCGGTAGTCGATGAACTCGTTGACGATGGTATCAGCGCTTTCAAGGGGCAGCATGCATCAACCGGTGCTTTAGGGAGATTCGTCGCCGAGGTGGACGCCGGACGGTATCCGGACGGGGTCGTCCTGCTATGCGAGAAATTGGACCGGCTTTCGAGGCAGGAGCCGGGGAAGGTGTTCCTTTGGATGATGAACCTCACCGAGGCCGGTGTTACTGTTGCCACTGTCGATGGGAGCCGTCGCTATTCGAAGGGCAATTTCGACATGGCTTCAATCATCGAGGTGGTGGTGAAGGCCCAGCTCAGTCATGAAGAATCCGAGAAGAAGAGCCAGAGGTTGGGTGCGGCTTGGGCGGCGAAGCGGCGCCGTCTGAACAGCGGCGAGAAGTTCGTGATGACCCGCCGTGCGCCTGCTTGGCTTGATGTGGTGGGTTCGCCGCCGGTCTTTATACCCAACTCGGAACGAGCCGAGATCGTTCGTCGTATTTTTGAGGAGACCGTTGCCGGCTTCGGGAAAGCCCATATTGCGCGAAACTTGAATCTGGACGGCGTGCCGCCGTTCGGGAGGGCCGAAGCCTGGCACGCCAGCTATGTTCAGAAGATACTTCGGAATCCGGCCGTCATCGGTGAATTGCACCTGGCCCAGAAGGCGCGTGGAGGCGAAAGGATGATGACCGGGGAGGTGATCCTCGATTACTATCCAATAGTGATCGATGCAGACCTCCATCGCCGCGCAATGCTCGCGATGAAAGAAAGGTCTCGCGTTTCGACCGGCCGCGGTCGACGATTGGTCAATCTGTTTTCGGGTCTCGCACGCTGTGACGCCTGCTCGTCGAAGATGATCTTCAGGAGCAAAGGCAGGAAGCAACGCGCTGACGGCTCATGGGTGAACGAAGACTATCTGGTTTGCGACGGCTACCAACGGGGCCGCGGATGCCAAAACCGCACCCACTACAACTACACGATCTGGGAGAATGGCATCCTCGACCCCATCATCTTCGAGGCTCTTCACGAAGACCATGCGGCATCGCAGTCCGAGCTGCGTGGAAACGAGATCGAGATCGCGCAATTGGAACGGATATGGGAGGTGGCCAAGGCAAAGGCCGATTCCGCTCTACGCATCGCCATAGAGACCGGGAGGCCCGAAGCACAGGTTGCCTGGACCGCGTTGACAGATGAGGTCGATATTGCCTCGACAAAGCTGGAGGAAGCTCGAGAAAGGCTTCTCGCCTTGAAACACGCGCCCAGCAAGGAGGAGCAATGGGAACGCATCAACGGTCTCCGTGCATCCCTGCACGCCGACGACGGGGATGTGAGATTCGAGGCTCGGTCCAAGGTCAGATCGGCGATCTTCGCATTGGTGACAGACTTGCGGTTCCACGGTCCAGACACGGTAGGGGTGACGATGATTGTGGGAAACGAATGGTCGGTGACCATAGATTACAATGACATGCTCGGCGGCACTGAGTGGATCAGAGGACCCATCGATCCAATGTCGTGATCCGCGCGACGTCGGATGAGGATGGGTAGCGATCGGCACGAGATCGTCAGCGATCGCTACTCAACAAGTTAACTCAGCAGATTGCCTTGCGAGTCGAACGGTATGGGGGTCGCTTCGAGAGCAAGTTCCTGACCGACAGCCTCCTTTTTGTGTACCGTCTCGATGCGCACGCCGCTCGGAAGCCGAGGCTTGCATTCTATCACATCCGCGACTTCGCGACCTTTGGCGGTCTTCGGCACGGTCTTGTTCCCAAGGTCGAGCCTGATCCGCCGCTCTTGGAAACGGATGCCATCGCCGAGAATGTATGTCCCTGTGAGCACTCCGTTCTTCCAGTAGACGATGATATGATTTCCATCCTCCATGCGGATGCTCTGCGATCTGCCCAGATCCCGATGGATCGAACGTAGCGTTTCTTCGATGGGGAGGTTGCGTTGGACATCCGGCCGGGACGTTCGTAGGCAGAGCCCGCATCCGTATAGGAACCGGTGATGACGAGGCCGTGCTTGTCTAGTCTGACGAAATAGGCGAGCCACGACGTACCGGGGGCGGCCCGGCCATGATGAACTATGCTCAGGTGTCGCGCAGTTCATGGGTACGATCGGCCCGGTGACGCACCGTGATGCCCGTCAGGTGCTCTTCGCCGTCGAGTGGTCCGACCTCGGTCTGCTAGTGGATTGTGATCCACGGATCCGCTTCCAGGCGCTTTGAAAGGTAGCTGGACATCGATGCTGCCAGCATCGTTTCCCTTACATGTGGATGCACACGTCCGGTGGATCGGCTGAGATCATCGCGGGCTGGCCTGCGGAAGTTTCGGCACCGATTATGACTGCATGGTCTCACGGCAGGATCGAGCTTCGATCTCGGTCGCAGCGTAGTACATGCCCCTCGGCGCGGCCGGGGGCGGTCGCTCAGGGTCGTAAGTCCGAGAAACGGCGGAGGAATTCGGCCTTTGCCTGTTGAGGGAGGAGACCACGTACCGTTATATCGGCTGGTGCGATCCCGGCCTCGACCGCCCAGTCCGCACATTCGGGAGCCATGACCTGCATCTGTTCGGCTGCCAGGACCCGCAGATCCGCTTCCTTGATGACCGGTTTGGCCGCCTTGCTCAATCCGAACCGCTCGTTGATCGCTTCTTCAATGTCGGCCTCGATTGCCTTGTAGTCGGGGAGCAGCTGTTTCAGGGGACGCGTGATGTCGCCTATGAAGGCTTCTGCGGCATCGTGCAGAAGTGCCTCGTACGCAAAGTCAGCGACAGTCTCGCTGACGAGGATGGAATGTTCCGCGACGGAATAGAATTTCCTGCATTGCCCAGCATAGCGGCAAACGTGGGCGAGTCCGTGGGCGACGTCGTCTATGTCGAAGTCGCTGCCAGAGGGATCGAGGAGATCGAAACGTTTGCCGCTCGCCAGCATGATCGTCGGCCCCTTCTGCGAGACGATGGCCAGGGTAGGTGAGAAAATGTTCACGCTGGTTCCTTTTGTCACGTGCGGTGCGTCGAGGCGTTGTCTAGGCAATTATAGGATGCATGAGGTCAAAACCAAAAACAGGAAGGAAGTGATTCCATGAAGCACCTGATTGTTCTGTCCGGACCGATCGGCGTAGGCAAATCCAGCTTCTTTGAAGCTTTGGAAACATTCGGTGCAGAACGCATCTCAACTCGCTCGTATATCCTGGATACGACCGGGTGCGAAAATGAGCGGCGGGCGCTTCAGGACGCAGGAGATCGGCTCGACCGCGAGACCGATGGCGGTTGGGTGGCCGACGCCGTGGAACCAGTGGTGGAAGCATCCAGCGCTCCGATCCTCGTTCTTGATTCCGCCCGCATCGCAAAGCAGGTCGCAGCATTGCGTTCAAGGTTCGGCGGGAAACTCGTCCACATCCATCTCTACGCGGACCACGAAGTGCTCGAGGAGCGATACATGACACGGGCCTCCGATGTCCGCGAGTTCGATACCTACGAGCAAGCCGCCGCCCATGGTACCGAGGCGCAGGTGTCGACGCTGGCCGATATCGCGGATCTCGTCCTGGATGGTTCCGCCGCGACCAGCGAGGAACTCGCTGCCACCGCGATGGCCTGGCTGGGTCAGCCGGCACCGCGCCTCGAGCGCACGCTCGACGTGATAGTTGGCGGACAGTACGGCAGCGAGGGAAAGGGCAATGTCTGCGCGCATCTGGCGGAGAACTACGATTGCCTTGTACGCATCGGCGGCCCGAACGCCGGCCATCGCGTGGCCGATCCCAAGTACAAGTATGTGCAGTTCCCGTCAGGATCGAAGTCGAACCCGAACGCGAAGATCGTCATCGCAGCCGGCTCGACGCTCTGGCTGCCGCAGCTCATGCTCGAGATGCTGGATCACGATGTGACGCCTGAACGACTGACGATCGATCCTCAGGCGATCGTGATCGACGATGAAGATCGTCGTATCGAGGCCGGGGATACCGAACGCGGCCTGAATCGGATCGCGACGACGGCACAGGGCGTCGGCGCTGCCGCCGCTCGGAAGATCCTCAATCGTGGTGATCCGGTCTTCGGCCCTCCCGTCAAGCTCGCGCGGGATGTCGAGCAGCTGCGGCCCTACGTCCGTTCCGCGCGTGAAGTCATCGAGGCCATGCTGGCGCAAGGCCGTCTGGTCATGCTCGAAGGCACTCAGGGTACCGAACTCAGCATTCATCACGGACGCTATCCCCATGTCACCTCGCGCGAGACGTCGAGCTCAGGCTGTCTGGCGGATGCCGGTGTCTCTTTCGACGTGGTGCGTGATGTCATAATGGTCGTGCGGACCTATCCGATCCGCGTAGGTGGACCGTCCGGCGCGATGGGTCAGGTGATTGATTTCGAAACGATCCAGGAGCGGTCGAACATTCCCATCGAGGAATTCGACAAGACCGAACGCGGCACGGTGTCCGGGCGAAAGCGCCGCGTTGCCGAGTTCGACTGGGCGCGCATTCGGCGTTCGGCGCAACTCAACGGCGCCACCAAGATCGCCCTCACCTTCGCGGACTACTTCGGCGTCGAGAACCGGGAGGCGACCGACTACGCGTCGTTGAACGAGCAGACCCAGGCGTTCATCCGGAAGCTTGAGATGGTAACCGGCGTCCCGGTCGCCTACGTCTCGAAGGCGTTCGCAAAGGATGGCGTTCTGGAGAAAGGAACCTGGACGTGAAAGTCGATACCCTCGTCGAGAAATACCCACGCCTCTATCACATGGCGCATGAGGGCGCGTGGCCGGCGATAGTAGAGCACGGGCTGCTGAGCGTGGAGGCGCTGCTCGATCTCTACGGCATCGAAGGCGAGGAACGGGAGGCGCATTTCGCCCGGCACCGGCCGGAGATTGTCCCGCTCTCCGCGGATGGGCTGCCCGGTGCGGTGCTGCGTGACCAGAAGCCGATGCGAGACAGCGCGTTGGAGAAGTGCCTGGAGGATGGGCTTCAGCCTTCCGACTGGTATCGGACACTCAATTCGAAATCCTTCTTCTGGCTGTCACGGAAACGGGTCTGGAATCTCCTGGACGCACGAGCGTACCGCGGACGGAAGCAGACGGTGCTCACCCTTGATACCGCGAAGCTTGTCGATGCCTACCGGGATCGTATCCTGCTCAGCCCGATGAACAGCGGCTCCACGATCTATGCCCCCCTGCCCCGAGGCAAGAGCACGTTCCGGCGGATCGAGGATTTCCCTTTCGAGGAACGCCGGAAGGCGGGTCGCGGCCTGTATGGCAATGTGGTCGAACTCCTGGTCGAGAGTGGGGTGCCTGACGTGTCCGAGTACGTCCTCGCGGTCCACGAGGCCGAGAAGGACAGACTGCTCGGAGAAGTCTGGCGCAGCGTTGACGCCACGGACGAAGACCACCCTTAGGCGTGGGTCTTGGTGGCCGTGAAACGGGCTGGCCGTCCTTCCTTGCGCAGCACATCGGCTATGTGACTTGTAAGACCCACCTTGCCCTCGACCAGGACGCCAGCCCCGCGCGGCATCTCTGCGAGTAGGTCGCGGAGCGCAGGCAACCCGCACGAAACGTCGAACTCGAACCATTTTTCGGTCTCGCCGTCGACTATGACACTTCGGGTACTGACGCTCTGACCCCTGTGGAGCTGGACGCACCAGGCCGTCTTGCCGTCGTGGACCCATTCGAAGCGGACGGGGCCCAGTGAAGAGGAGAGACGCCGGTTCAGGTTCTCCACGTCCGCCCGGATTTCCTGAGGAAGATCGCCAGGCTGGACCCTGCCCGTCATGAATTCATCGCCCTCGCCTTGCACGCCTTCGATCAGGAAGCCGCCATCCGCCGTGGTGATTGCCGCACCTGAATAGCCGGCTGCCACGGCGTCCTGTGAGAGCACGGATGCGATCTGGTCCCCTTCCGGATCCTCCTTTTGCAGCAGTGTGAAAGGGTCGATCCAACCTTTTACCGTCGTATAGAGACCGGGCTGCTGCTCCGTCGGACAGGTCCGCGTCCACACTTCCTGCTCACCGGTCGATCTGCCGAACTCGAAGGGACGGATCCGTCTCGATATCACGAGTGTCCTCGGCACGCACGCTCCCGCGAGGTGCGCAATCATGAGGCCGAATGCCTTGTCGCCGATCATTCGGCTGAAGTTGTTCGGCCAGGTCACCTCGCCACCGGCAACCGAAGGAGCACCGAATTCGTGTTCCCAGAGCAAGGTGTGGGTCTGTTTCCAACCCATGGGCCGTGGGTGGATGCTGAATTCGGTCCGTTCTCCGATTGCCGCGTCGAGATCGGGGCGAAACCCGTACACCATTTCCAGAAGCGCCATGCCTTTCTCGAACGGCATCGAAGCCGTCCCGGGCTTCTCCACGCATCTGGGAGTGTCGTCGGGAGAGAATTCGAGCGTCTGACCCTGCAGTACCCCGGATACGCCGCCATCTGAGATGTCGACCGTCTCGTTCACGATCGTATGGAGGCCCTCCGCAGTGAGCCGCTCGACCGTCCTGCAGGCCTCCTTTGCACTCTTCAATCCATACACGAACTCCCGGCTGCGAGGATCGCTGGGGAGATAGCTGCGCACGTTGACCGAATGGTCTGCGCTCGCCGCGAGGAGTGTCTCGATAGCCTCGTGGGTATCGAGATAAAGCTGATTGGGTTCGTGACCGGCGATGCGCGAGTGGCTCTGCCTCGCCTTCCCGCTATCGGGACGGAAGGCGACGAACTGGGCGACGTTTCCCCGCATGGCGAGAGAGTCGAGAATCGCGTCCTTGTGATGCATGATGCGTTTCCTTTCGCTTGTGAGTTGACGGAGTTCAACCTCGTTCGGCCCACGATGCCCGATTGACCGCCTCGGCTTGGCATGGCGGTTTCTTGCTCGACGGATGCCTTTTCGGCCGTTGCGATGCGTGCCCACCGACCGTTGGCTTGGCTGGCATCGTCCGGGAGATGGCTAACACCCCGGGAACTACTTTAAAGTAGTTGCATTGATCTGCTCGACGGGATCGCTTTCTTGAAGGGACACGAGCCATGCAGCTTCCGCAATTCGACGAGGTGAGCCATCTTGCCGGTAGGGTTAAGGCCAGGGCGCCTCTTTTCGGCATCGGCACGAGGGAACTGGAGATGCTGTTGGCGCCGCTGCCGCCGAAGGAGACCTTCGAGGCGAAGCTGCGCCAATTGGATGCCGTACTCGGTCTGGCCGCGTGGTCGGAACAGAGAGATCCCGCAGCCTGGTTTCGCCGGTCCGATCCGTTTCTCGAAGGCTCGGTTCCGTGCGAATTGGCGATCTCGCTAGCCGGGCTGCGACTGATCCGTGTCTCGCTGGAACGCCGGTATCACGGCTCTGCGTCGTAAGTCTCGTCATTCCGTGCGCGCACAATGATGGTCCTTGCAGCGCAGACATCAGGCCTGGGAGCATGAAGCGGTCCACTCCCATCGGCCGCTGGCGGGCTGAGTGGCTCGAGGTCACATCGTCGGGGCGGTTCCTGCGTTACGAATGCGTTGACACCCCGCGGCAGTTGAAGCGCATCGTGGCGCAATTGGCATTAGGCGCCTGGAACGCGGAGATCGCGGTCGTTCACCGAGAACATCGTCTGATTACGACGCGCTCACGGATCGATTCATGGGACCCATCGATAATGGAGATGCCGGACCCCGCGCCTGATCCCTTGTTTTCTCGCGACGAGAGAAAGAACGCGGCCACCAATGACCTGCGTTCGGGTGTGAGGCTCTTGGCAAGGGCGGCAGTCGACGCAGGGCTGATGACGAAGCATCACGCAAGGCTTCTCATCTCTGCTGCAGAAGCGCTGCTTGAAACGGGCACTAGCCTCGAGAAATAGGTTCGGGCTGTCCGGTGCCGGCGCAGAGCAGTTGACAGCGAGTGCCCCGCTCAACGGTCGCTCCCACGCGTCACGAGACGGCGGACCGGACCGGGATCACCCTTCCCCTCTTGCGTGGCGTTGCGCGTGACCAGCATCTGGACGTTCGGCGGCCTGACGGATTCCATGAACGCATCGCGCTCGGCCGTCGCTTCCTTCGCCTCGCGCTTGAAGCGCGGGATCAGCTTTCGCAGGCGCCGGATGAGCGCGATGGCATAATCGAGTCTTGCGGTGAGATGTTCGACCCTGCGCTCCAGAGCTTCGATCCGCGCGTCGCGGGGATCGCCGGACGCGTCCCGCTCGCCATCCCCCCATTGGGGGTGGGGTCCGAACTTCTCGACCCAGCGGAGGCGCGCCGGCCGCAGGATTTCCTTCCTTCGGCTGACCACCGCTTCCGACACGCCGGCCAGCGAAGCGATCAGTGCAGGGGATGGCCACTCGTCCTTCGCGACTGCCTTGTCGCAGGCGTTCGATATCGCTCTGTCGCGTTCTCTGCGCTCGACACCGCGCCGCTTCCTCATATGCTTCGGTCCGCCCGAGCCATCCGATAGACGCTTGCTCATGCTTCGGCCCTTCTGAACTCGGCATCTGCGGCTATGGTCCGCATCTTCGCCACACGGTTACTGACCGCAGTCGATTTCTGGCGCTTGGTCCAACGAGCATAGTAGCCTGCGATCCTGAGATCGGAATGGTTGAGCATCGCCCGGATGTAACGCATGGGGACCCCGGCCTCTCGCATCTCGTTCGCACCGGCGTGACGCAGATCGTACCAACGTACCTCCCGCCACCCGACCAGCAGGTACCTCAGGAACAGGGCGATCTCGTCCATCCGGAGGGCTTTGCCGTTCCACTGGAAGATCAGCGCGGCATCGCCAGGCAATTTCCATCCTACCGCAGGCAGGGGTGTGACCATGGGCAGGTGCCCGTTTTCGTACTCATGGATGCCCGATATTCTTTCGGCCAGCGCGAGGGCGCCCTTGAAGGTATCGTTCGAGACCGGGAACCACACGGGCTCTTTCGGCAACGGCTTTCCCGGTCCGCATTTGGGGAACGCTTCGAAACCCGCCTGGGCCTGCCCCCTCACCCGTTTCACCGACCAGCCGTCCGCATCCTGTACGGTCTGCAGGACTTCATGAGGGCGCGCCAGCGTGTCCCTGGACAGGTCATAGGCGACGGATGCGAAGCGCATGGCCGTCCCGAATTCCTTGACCGGCACGATCACCCTGTTGCGTGCCAAGGCGTAACGGTAGACGCTCCAACCGCACCTATCGAAGGTCAGGAGACCCCCCGAGCACGCCGTATAGGCGGGTAGGCCCGTTCGGAGGAGAGCCCTGTGACGGATACGCCGTGATCTGACATCCAGTCCATTCGGAGCTGCGATCGTGGCCATTGCGAAGGGAAGAACGAAGAACGGCATTTCACTTCGTTCGCCTACCAACGGCACGCACCCATTGTATTCGAAGAATATCTCATCGGGCCTTTCCCCGCTTTCGGTGAGGGCTGCGAGGCTCGTCAGTCCCTGTTCGTCTCTTTCTACCACTGTCCCGTGGGTCGTCCGGATGGTCGGGATGATCGCGCTTGCCCGCCAGATGGTCCAATAGGTCCTCTGGCTACCGCTGAGTATCCTGCCCTTCTCATCGAGCACCGTCGTATCGATCGCGCAGCGCAGGCTTCCGCAGGCCGGCAGTTTCGTTGCGGCCGCATCGAGACCGGCTTCGATGCCTTTGAGCTGTTCCATCCTGAACGTTGTGCAGTCATCGATTTCCGGAAGCGCGTCGCTGACCTTGTCGCTATGGGCTTTCCGCCGCCCTTCCGCAGAACCCTTTCGGCCCTTGAACTCGGCGTGGAACAATTCGACGATCTCGTCGAGGTCGGCAGGTGTCGCGAGCGTGAGGTCTTCCATTCCTCCTGCCGCTTCTGGATCGGCATGCGCGATCCATCGCTTCATCTGTCTCATGCTGGACAGGACGAATGAAACGAGGCGGTACCGGACGTAATAGCGATAGCGCGACCTGCATTCGTCATCGGTGATTATGTGCTTCAGCGTGTCCCCGATCGCCTCCTGGTCGCGATGATCGGACTCGGGATGTCGTTTCGCGAACTCCTGGTCGAAGCGCAGGAATGCTCGTGCGATCTCGGACGTACGGCGAGGGGCTCGGCTTTTCGGTGCGAACAGGAACAGGAAAGAGGACGCGGCGGGAAAGATCCTTTCGACCTGGCCCAGACATCTCCGGGACGCCGGACAGGGGGCTTCGATACCGGGGTTCGTGAAGTGGGTTTCGGGGATCGCGCGGAGTCGCGGTTCACGTTCGCACAGACTGTCCACACTGGGGACCGCCCCTTGGAGAGCCAGTCTGCGGCCTGCTTCTCCACACAGGGCCTTGAGAGCTTGTGTGGTGGATTCTCTTACGCATTCCGGCAATGGGAGGAATGCGGCGATCTCGGTCTTGTGGAAGGAACCGATCTCTTCCAGCTTGATGGCGGCACCGAGCAGGACGTTGTGCGGATGGGGGTATCGGGCGACGACCCGCATCCAGCGGCGGACGGATTTGTAGAGGTCGAACTGCTTGTGCTTCGTGAGCAACGGAAGGTCCGCAGCCCAGTCTTCGTAGACCCGCTGGATGTCCTTCGAAGGATCGATGCGCATCCAGTATGTCGGCTTTCCGGCTTTGCTGCCTGAGCGTTTGCTCTCGAAGATGCCAGCGCGGCGCAGTTCGGTGGCTGTTCCTCGGTTGAGGGCATAGACGGACTGGAATGCTGCGAAGCTGACCCATATCGGCTTGCAGAAGGTGCGGACGTCGACATCCACCCCTAGACGAGCCGTCATCTCGCCCCGATCATCGGGATGGATGGCGAACGAAGCCACCTCGAACCGCGGCATCTTGGTGCGCCTGGTGCTGCGCTTGGCACGCTCCTTGGTCACGCGTCCGTCCTCCGCCTCGGAAGGTTCGCGATAAGCCGGTCAGCCTCTGGATCCTCCAGCTTGTTGTCTCGCGGGAGCACGAAGCCTTCCCTCTTCGCCCGCTGACGCTCCTTGCGGCGCTCCATCTGATCGAACTGTTTCTCGATCGCCCTGCGCTTCTCTATGAGGGGTGCGTATCGGCCGGACTGATCGGAATTGTGCCCGAAGGTCTTGCCCAGCTCCTCGCATTTGCCCGGGATGTCCTCTTCGTGCTCTGTGGTCGCGTAGATCTCTTCCATCTCGGCGGTGTAGGTGGCGTGCCGGTACCAGCCGGGAGTGGGCCTCCGGGTGCCCTGATCGGAATGGATGAGCACACCGCCCTTTTCCATGGCTGGTCTGAACCAATGCCCGTTGAAGGTGGAATAGTGAAAGGGGGTTCCGCGACTGCTTGGAAAGAGAGGGATGGAAGCGAGTTCGCTCCTTGCTGCAGCGTCATTCCGCTCGGCCAGTTCGCGGACCCTGTCCATCAGCGATCTTCCCTCCTCGGTGGGATGAGGGCGGCAATCGAATTCCTCGATCAGACGCTCGCGCACTTCCGGATGGAGGATGATGGGCTTCTGGTAGTTGCCGCGCTCGAACTTGTTGCGCCCCCAGAACCAGTCCCCGAAACCGCTGCCGGACCAGCCGAGCGTGTCACCGAAGGCCACATCGGAGTAGCGCTGTCCGCTGACTTCCATCGTCATGCAGATCTGCAGGACTTTGACCGGCGCGCCATAGGCTCGCACGGCTTCGGTCATCGTGGGTCCGCATTGGTCCGGATCCTCCATTAGGGGCGGATAGATTTCCCGGTTCACGGTCCGGAAGCGACCGCCCGCATGGACGAAGCCCCACTTCGCCTTGGGATGGCGGCGGCGCCAGTAATCGTGTTTTTCCGTGTCACTCTTGTCGTGCCAGCCGGTGATGGACCAAGGATTGGCCTTCGGACACAGGAAATGCTTGGCGCATGTTTCACGGAACTTGCGGAGGGTGGCTATGCGATCTGAGATGGGATTGTTGCATCCCTTCGGATTTTCGACATGGAAGTCACCGTCAAAGCCGGGGGCACTGACGACGATCAGTTTCAGCGCTTCCAGATGCGCCTTGGCCCTTCTTACCCCCGCCCCTTCGCAGTCCTCAGTGAAGATCGCGTCTTCTGGCTCACCCGGTTCCAGTTCGAAGTTAAGTTCCTCACGGATGAACCGCAGCCGCCTTTTGCGGTCGGAGACCGCATAGCTTCCGAGACAGTCCACCAAGCAAAGGCTCATGGTCTCGCGGTAGCCGTTCTCGAGTGACACCACGTCGCCGGGAGGAGAAATCAGATAGCGCATGACGCATATATATGAGCAGGAGATGCATCTTGCAATCATATATCGTTATCGTTTCAGTTCACCCGGTTAGCGCTATCTTCCGAGACGGTCGGACGATACCAACAGTCGTTGTCACTTTGCTTTAGATTGTTTCCTAGTGTCCGAGGGGGTCGGATCATTTAGGCAGCGCCACAATTGGGAACTGGTACCCCCTCCAGTTCGCTCTCCATCGTCTGCGCAATGCCTACGCCATCTATGCTGACGCACCGCAATGTCCTCTCGCTGATCAATGTCGGCGTCGTCCGTCAGTCCATCGCAACCCACTCTACTGAGCGGATCCAGTCTCTTGAGAAACTCGATCGGTTCTCCGAGCAGGACGTCCGCGAAGAGATCATCACACCGCTTCTACGGGCAATCGGTTACAGGAAGGAGTCGATGTTCTCCGTCGATCGGGAAGTCTCGCTCCGGATCGCCAAGAAAGGTCTCGCCGTCGACTACAGCGTCACGCTTTGGGAGGAGAACTTCTGGATCATCGAGGCCAAGAAACCGGACGTGACAAAGGGCGTCTTCGGCTACAACGCGCTCTGGCAGGCGGTCCAGTACGCGATCCATCCGAAGATCAATGCAGCACTCGTGGTGCTGTGCGATGGTCACGCGCTTGAAATCTACGACAGGGAAGAAAGCCTGGAATCACCCGTGCTGCGGGTGATGCGCGAAAACCTCTTGAAGGACCTCGATCTGATTCGCGCGCTACTTGGCCCCCTGCAAGCATGGTTCTTCGAGAAGCGTCGGGTAGTGCGGCTGCTGGACAAAGTGTTCGATCGCGAGTTCAGCCTGGGTCGTTTCGAGGAAATGGCCAAGCTTCTCCGGCGGCGGCTCGACAGCAAGCGCGATCGGATCATCGACAATATGAGAGCCTTGCCGGATGGCGATACGCCGGAAAAGGTAGATGTCGCGCTGCGGTCGCTGGAGACCCCTGAGCTCATCGAAAGCCGATTCTGGCTCGAGATGCCTTGGCGCCAGATGAAGACTATCGCATCGACTCTCGTATCACGGAGCCGCGACGATGCTATTGCGATTTCCTCTCGCATTTTCCCTGATCGTCCGCGCTCCGCCAATCACGCGTTTCACATTCATTCGCTCCAATACCTTATTACGCTGCACGCCGACGGCGGTGAGGCGCGTCATTTACCCGCCTGGCTCTTTCGCGACTCCAGTAAGCCTGATCTCGAAGAAGCCATCAATGACCTGATCGGTCTGTGCCTGACAAATTTCAGCGCCAATCGTGACCGGCAGGTTATTCTCCTGCATGCGGCGGCCAGCCGTCGCGTCGCAAAATTACTTTTCGTGCTGGTACCGCATTTGCGCAAGACAGGTCAGGCGCTCCACTTGGCGCAGCGTCATTTCGGCGACGAGTTCGCTTTCGGCCAGCTGGTTTCGAGCCCCGAGCGGCATCTCATCTTCGAGACCGAACAAATCGAGCGTATGAGCAACGAGCGTTTCGTCGACGCGATGATGGATGAGAAGCAGAGATTTCGGTCGGCGTCGGCACGCAATGAACTGAAGCGCCTCTGGCGAAGCGAGATCACGCTGTTGGACAGCGTTGACAATTACCGCGAGCTCCTGCGCGAGCGCGACCTTGGCGAAACATTTCCGACCGAGACCGCAGCTGTCCGCTACGATCAGCTTGGGCACGGCTGTTTGTGCATGCTTGACGAATTCGAAACATGGAAGGCGCATGCGATCGCGAACTACGCTGATGAAATCGAAACGCTCGCCCGCTTGGGTTCTTGGCAGGCGCGACAGTGGATCGGAATGCCGCGCGACGAGCCAGTCCAAGTGACCGAGCAGGAATATGCGACGCGTTTCTTCCTCAATGACAGTGAAATCTCCGAGCAGCTGGGACGTAGCTATCAGGGATTTTAGGGCTCATTCTTTCAACGGCAGACATTACGAATACCTGCGTTGCGTCAATTGGCTTTCGTCAGCGCTCTTGCCAGCTGGCAGTTTCGGGAAGTTAGGCAATTGGCTGCTATGCGCCCTAATCTCGGCCATTGCAGCTATTTTCGGTCCTTGCCCAAACCTGCCATTCGCACAAGAATGACTGAGGTTACCCTCCACACGAGTGAGGCCCAAGTTCAAGCCTTGCCGCGCCTACAAACTTTTCAAATCTTAGCTGGATGGACGGCCCCGCCAATTCGGTGAGAGGTATTTTCGGGGTAGCGACCTTTACCCCGACGCTTTCATTTTCCTGCGACGTTGAACGGCGGCGTTCTTCCTGGCAGTCCACGATGGATCCACTATCGCCGCCTCGCTCAGCTTGCCGATGAGCGACGGCATCACCCTCAATTTATCTGCTGTCGTTTCGGCTTCCGCTTCTTGCTGTTCTAGCTGGGCGATGCCTTTCGCGCGCCGGTGTGGAACCTCCCGCCCACGCCGCGTCTTTGCGATGCCGGTGAGGACCCGTGGCTGGTTCGGGGAGAAGGTCTTCGCCTTGTGAGCTCGCAACCCGTAGCGCGCGATGATCTTCCGAGCGGCCTGTTGAAACTTGCGGTTTGCGAATACGCCGGTGATTGACATGTCATCGACATAGAGCGTGAATTCGCAATCGTTCTCCCGAGCCAGCGTGTCGATCTCATCGAACATGGGCTTGTATGCCCAAAAGGAGAGGATGGGACTGGCATTGCCGCCGGTCGGCAAATGCCCGTCATGGGTCAGCAGTTGCTTCGCTCGAGAAGCTACGTCCGGCGGATACTCGAGAACGTCCTCGAAGAACCGCTGAACGTGGTGGGAGCTTGAAGACGGGAAGAACTTCTTGATGTCGAGCTTCACGCAAGCGTCGTCAGCGCCGTGGGCGTTGGCATTTGTGATGTAGGAGCGACCCTTCACGCCAGAATGCAAATAATCCGGGGTTTCGATTTGAGCGAGCAGTCGCGCGAAGCGCTGATGAATGAGCTTGAGTTGCGGTTTCGGTTCCTCGATTATCCGGCCGGACTTGCGGTCGGGCCGGACGAGGTAGTTGTCATCGCCCGCCTCGACCAAGCGCTCAAGGGTTGCGCGGGGCACAAGCAACATCTCAGCGAGGCGACGAGGGGAGGTGAGCCGGAAGAGGGCACTGCCCTTGAGTGGGACGCGCTTATGCGTGTTCATGCTCGTCCCGCTCGGCAGTCACGGTCGAAATCCAGTCGAGCATCTTGAGGGTCTTGCCCGCGACGAATGTGCGCGTCTTTTCAGCAGTGGAGGGGTCAGCCGCCTGTTCAGCGAAGAACATGAGCGACGACAGCGGGATGGAGAACGCCTCTGCGTACTTCTCCAGCACCTCCATCGACACTTTCTTATCGCCCCGCTCGAGCTCGGTGATATACGACTTCGACAGCCCGACGCGATTTGCAGTCTGCGTCTTGTTCAGATCATGGAAAACCCGAACCAGTCGCAGAGCTTCGTTCAGCATCATGCATCCTTTCTTGTGAATGACGCCTAGAAGTGACGGAACAACTCGAGGATGGCGCTGATCAGTTTCACGATGGCTTCCGCCATCTTAATCAGCGACATCAGGACAAGGCGGTTCCGCAGAACCTTTCTGAAGCTCCAACGCACTGCTTCCACAATGCGCCGGACCGCCTGCCGTCCGTACTTCCACAACCCGGCGTCTGGGCTCTTTTTCGGCAAATGAGCCATCATGAGTCTCCCAGACCGTCAACCAGCCGAATTGCTGGTCGATCTGCACTAGGTCCGAGAGCGGATCAGGGTTGAGGTTCTACTCCTAGGCGCACACTGCACACGGAAAATCCGAATTACCGAATAACTGTATGCCGAGACCATCCTCGTTTCTCCGACGCCGGGACGCCGGAACGAGAGCTGGAAAGGTGATAAAGGTCCTTGCGGTCCTTCACTGGCGGCGAACCGCCATGCTTCTAGTGCATCTCCATTACCCAAACGCTGAAACGTATGTATGACGGCTGTTCGCCAGACGCAAGCAATTGTTCGCTGCTAGCGAACTTTTCCACAGCTACCTAGCAAACGGGCTCACGTCGCTATTGCGGCATCCGTTACAAATCCGATTGTGCGGCCCCTCGCTCCCGAAGGGCTTCCGGCATCGGAGCCAGTGCCGGCTCTCGGTCGGCACAAGCTCGCCGTTCATGTCCCGGCGCTTTCGCCCGGCGTGGGTGTTGTCGGTGTTGCCCGGACTACTCACGCCACATAGTGTATCGCCAGCATCGTGCCGAAGGCCCGGCGCTGGCCTGCGCGCTTATCAGATCGCGGACGAGCGATTGGTTGTGAGGCGAGCGGACCACATCCACCCAGACCTCTTCCTTGAACGTCTGCATTGCGCCGTACCGGGCCGAGGCGCGCGGACTGTAGGCTCGGGCCGCGTACGCCGAAAGCGCAAGCCTCCGCCCCTGAGGGGGCGGTTCCCAACTTGGCTTGCGCGGGCCTGTTCACCAATTATGAGGGTCCCTCACACCGAACGAGGGAAGTCATGGAACTGACGAAGAAGGAACGGCTGTCATTTGTTTATCAGCTCCGTATTCTTGAAAAACTGTATCCCGAGGATGCAGATCATTACGCAAAGAACAGGACCGCTCTCGAAGAAGGGTACACCTACCACTACGATTGGATGGTCGAGCATCTCTACGACGAGTTGAGCGAAGAACAGTGTCGCGAGGTGATCGACATCCTCGATATGTTCAGCGAAATCGCATGGGGCATCGAGAAGCTGGACGAGGGCGACAAGCTCAGGGAGCACCACATGGCGCGTTTCCCGGGGTTCGACGGCAACAACGAAACGCACCTGATGGCGTATGTCCGCTACTTCGTTGTCGATCTCGACCGCTTCTCGATATTGAAGCACGACGAATATCCCTACTTCAACAGCCACTGCCCGATGCTCGACACCTATCGCGAGATGTTGGCGCGTTGGCGGGGACTCGAGCGGCAGCACAATCTCGGACGCGAACAAATAGCCGCGCTTCTCGGTGACTGACCGTGACCAGTGAGACCGTCACCTGGATTGGCACCGCCTTCTCGATCCTTGGGGCCGGGATTGCGATCTGGCAGGCTTGGCAAGCGCGAACCTCAGCCAACAAGGCTGAGACGGCTCGTCAACAAATCATCGGCCGTTTCGAACATGGCGAGTTGGGAGTGCTTGACGGCGTTCTAGCGGCTGCCCTGAAGGCGATGGAGAAGTATGGCCCGGGTAGCCGCGCATCCTCGCTTCGAGGAACTTCTCCGGACAGCGATGCAAATGCCGTTCGCGCGTTCACAGCCGCCCTTGACCGGCATACTGATATGCTGACCAAGGCCTTCGGTGGGCCGTGTGTTGACGTGCGCGACCCGATCAACGCTTTGCTGGTCGAGTTTGGTGCGGCGAGATCAGCCGAGGAGCGCCTGCCAAAGGGGACCGAAATCTATCTCGAGATTACCACCTTCACTGGAAACATGAAGAAGGCTCTGGACGATCGCACGCTCGACGCTAACGGCGCTGCCGACCCAGCGTGACGAGCTTGCCCAGACAAGAGCTTTAGCTCCAATTCCGCCACCCCGCGCGGGGACCCCCTTCTCTAAGGGCGGCTGCGGACCTTGGAAAGGATGGAACGGCAGCGGGCGGCCCGGCCCTCATATAGGACAGGTCCGATCGGACTGGCCGGTTTGTGAAGAACTCAGGTCCAAAGCTGACTGAGTTGTTCCGGCCCAGTTCGAGTAATCCCCGAGGCCAACCGCCTCGGCTGATTTTCAGCACTGATCCGCTTCGTGAATGGCGTGATCGTCGATCTCCTCCACCTCTCTCGGTCCCGATTGGATAACAATCTGGACGTGCCTCATACGGGCCGCCTACAGCGAAGCGGCGCGACGTCCTACATCGAGGGCTTGGACGAAGGATCCGGACGGATGGCTGATAGCAACAGGGCCTGTGCGGGGCAGGAGGTCGAGGGGCTTCCCCCGCACTTCTACGTGCCGCGCGAGGGCGAGTTGCTCTACCACTACACGAGCATTGCGGGTGCGCGCGGGATCCTCGCCGGGGACGCCCTCTGGCTGTCGGATTTTGCCTGCATGAACGATCCGGACGAATATACCTACGCCCGGGATTGCTTTCTCGAAGTCTACCGGGACCGTCCAGTCTTCGTCGATATGGTGCCACGACTTTTGGCCACGTCCGCGCTGCTTGGGCTTGAGAACAATACCAAGATGTTTATCGGCTGCCTATCCCCGACTGATGACGACCCCGGCCAATGGGAGCGCTACGGGGACGGCGGAACTGGCTGCGCTATTGGAACCGACGCCCGCTTCCTCGTGGATTGGGCAGGGGTGAACGTCCGACGCGTCGTCTATGATCGTGACGGACTGGACCGCTTCGTCGGAGCGGGACTGATGATGCTCCAAGAGGAGCATGAACTGGAGCCCGACGATCGGGAAGCGCTTCTCGAGCTGGCGCAATTCTTCGTCAGCGACCTTTATGCGTTTAAACGGCCTCAGCATCGATCCGAACGGGAGATCAGGATCTCTCGGCTCCTTATCCGGGATGCGGGCGTGGCGAGCGGGTTTAGTGATCACGGCGGCAACTGTCCCGAAGGGCACGTAGATGCCCTACCAGTAGGCGTCAGGGAAGGCCGCTACGGCCCGACGCCTTACGTGGCGCTGCCGCTGTCACAAGGCGATCGAAAGGGTATTCGCTCTTTGACACTCGGGCCGTCTTTCCCCGGCAACCGTCCAGCAGACGCCGATGAATTAATCGCTTCCTGCCCGCCAAGCATCGAAATTCGGCGCGCTGAACCGCGTTCGTAGCGGACCGACAGCTACGTGGCCTCTGTGCTCCGAAAGAAGACAGTCCGCTTCCGACCCATTCAAGCCGCCGGTTAGACTGTTTCAGTTTCAAATCTGATTTGCGGCGCGCGCGAGTTCGCGACCTAAATTGACAAAAACCTTGACCGCCGCGGGCGGATAACGTCCGCTTAGGCAATAAATGCACAAGGGCGCGAGCATAGGGCTCCACGACCGTTGTCTTCTCTGTCGATTACCCAGCAACGCCAGGTTGGCCCGGCTGCCGGAAAGTCTTCGCTCCGAATAACTAACGACCATCGCCGGTCGTCAGAACCCCACCGTGAGTAAATGATCGTTGCCGCTCCCTTCTGGAAGACACGACTGCGGGCCGCAATAGGGGTGTGCAGGGCTACTTTTCACATTTCCACTTCCGGCATTTCGATACCAATTACAAAGAGTTCGCCCATCCTACTGACTTTCGAAACTCGAGCCTCGAAATTCAGCCCTTCGATTGCCACGAAATCGCCCGAGGGCCGACCCGCGGAGGATGCGAGCAAGGTCTCCGGGATTGCTCCGGAGGTGGTTAGCAACACCCGATCGTGGTCTACCCAGCAGTTCTGGCTTCGCATCGCGAGCGAGCACCCGAGGACCCCTCTTGACCATATGAACCTGCCCGAAGAGAACGGCAGGGAACTGTCGATGACTTCGAAACCGAGACCGTTATCGGCGTCGACCCGCATAATGAGGCTCGTGGGATCCATTCCGACGAGCTCGAGCACCTTCGCGGTGAGAGAACTCATCCTCGTCTGATCGAAGGGCTCTCTGTCATCCTTCATGACCGACACATACGCATCGTGATCCTGCAATACCGAAGTCATGAGTGCGACGAGTGGTTCGACGCGCTCGGCGACTATCCTCGACCGAGCCCTGTCGAGATCGTCTCGCACCGTGACGACCCGAGCATGGAGAAGAAGGCGTCCTCCGTCTCCCTTCACGAAATCGATCCGCTCGAGAGTGGCCTTGGATCTCGTTTGAAACATGGGTTGCAGCTGTTTCCATGTTTCCTCCGCCATCTCGATCAGAGCCTCTTTCTCAGCGATCAACTGGCCGATCGATGCCATTAGGGTCGATCGGATGACACGAACGTCCGGTTCGGAAGTGGTATCGATCGGTATGAGGAGATTGGGGGAGGACAATCGTCGGATGTCTTGATCGAATACGGATATCTCGACGTTCGCGGAACCTTGGACGTGAGACAGTCGGATCGGGAAGGTTGCGTCCAACCCGAGGTCCGCAAGAACTCGTCGAAACGCATGCTCATGGCCCTGCGCTGCCTCCCAATCCGAGCGGCCACTGTCCTGGCAATCGTCGAAGATGATTTTCTCGCCTACGACTGGATCAATATGGGTGCTCGATAAGGCCATGCTGCAGTCCGTTGTGGTGTTGGGCCGGTACTTTATATGATGGAGGATCGGCGCTCCCAAGCTGCCTCGACGCGACGCGGGCTACCGCTTGTAAATGAGAATATTGATCTAGAGCAGCCGACCAGCACGACGCGAGAGCCTGAGCTGTAGCGCATTAGGGTCAGGATGACGCTAGGCCGCCGAGCGCTTTGACGGTCCGCCATCCGAACGATGGAAATGTGTGCCGAGCCGTAACGGCAGTCGCGGGGCGCATCCGATTACGGCAGCTAGATCAATCCCAGCGCGAGGTCCGTCATGAACTTCTCGTGCCACCTTCGTCCGAAATGCTGCCCGGCGCTCCGGGGGAGCTTCAGGCCGATCTCGTGGAGAAGGCCTTCGAGATGGACGATCCGGGCGCCGTGGCCCTGCCGGTGACCCAGCCTCATGCTACCCCCATCGGGACCGCAAAATATCCAGGCATCCTCGCGAGCGAGCGCATGCGTCCACAGATGAAGTTCTCCGTCATGAACCGATGAGCCGCCATAGAGACGAAGTACGAGCACCTCGTCTTCGTCCACCTCGTTCACGGTCAACGATGCACGCAGCGCTCGTTCATCGATTTCGACCTTCCGTTCGCGCAGCTGGTTTCCCGTCTGCGTCTCCTCGATGCATTTCTCGACGGTCTCGAGGTTGTAGCCTCCCGCCAATGCATCCCAGCAACCCGTAAGATGGGCTTCGAGGATGACGTTCGTATCGACGAGAACCGGTTTGTCACGAAGCCGCACGGTAGGTGTTTCAGGCCGCGTCCGCCATAGGTCCGCCCATCGTTGACGGACGCACGACCCCGTGATCATCGAACAGCCGACCCATTGCTTCTATCGTCAGATCGGTGAGCACGGCTGCCCTGCTGACGGAGATCAACCCTCTGGATATTGCCTTAGCCAGACGTTCGGCGAAGGGGCGGCTGAAGAGAGGGGGCAGTGCAGTGGCACGGCGAGCAAGCTTCCGGCGCGAGGAGTTATGCAGGTATTCCGGACAGATGATGCCTGCGTCGATGAGTTCGTATCCGAGGGCCTGAGCAGAAACCCCGAGAACGCCGGCCTTCTCCTTCACCCACTCGTTCACGTCTTCTCCCGGCTCGCCGAGTGCCTCGATGGCCTCCTTCGGCATGAGGAGGCCGGCTGCGAAACGGTCTGCGAGTTGCTCGATGCGCTTCAGTTTCTTGGCTTCGGCATCATTGGCCGCCTCACCGTCCAGCCATTTCGGCGGCATGGTCTTCCATGTCAGGAGGTGGAAGAGTTCATGCGCGAGATCGAAGTTTCTGCGGCCTTCCGGTTCACGCCGGTTGATGAGAGCGACATCTAGGTCCGGAAGGGTGCTCGCGGCGCCGGAAATTCCGGGCAGCGCATCCACCATCAGCACGAGGATGCCCATGCGCTGCTGCATCACGTCAGCCAGTGCTTTACCGGGAGCAATTCCCAGCTCGAGTTGGCGGGCCATCGCACTTCCCGCTGCGGTCGCCTCTTCGAAGGAACTCTTGAATGTCAGGTCGAGGGTATGACGGAGCGCACTTCGATCCTCCCCGAGAGCGCGACCGAATTCGCGGTACGCCCCGATCCATTCCGAGGCTCGCTCCTCGAACTGCCGTAGGTCATCGATCTCGCTATCCGATTGCCTCCAGGAAAACTTCGGCGTCGCCATGGGTATGAACGGGTTGGTGAAGCGCTCCAGAGGGACATCGAAGAATTCGAGTACCGTCATGAGTTCTGGAACCGTGATACGACGCTCATCGGCCTCGATCTGGCCGATCGTCTGCCGGTTCTCAAGCCCGAGAACCTCCCGCAGTCTGTCCTGTGTGACGCCGCTCTTCTCTCTCAACGCACGTATTCGCTCGCCGACTCTGATTTCCATTTTCATTCTCCACTATGCAATATAATCTTGCATTTTCTCCTATGCAAGGCCTTCCTATCGTCGCTGCCGTACCTTCATCGCCCTGAAATGGGCATGGCGAAGAAACTGCTCGAGATGCGGCGCCGCACGCTCGGGGTTTTTGGCGGCGATCATTGCCTCGAGCGAGCGCCAGCCGTTGTACAGAACGTCGTGATCCCGCTCAGCTATGGCGAGTTCGAAAAGCATGAGCAGAAAGGTCGCGACCACATCGGTTTCCGCCTTGCGCGATGGCAGGCCCGGGTCGACGGCATTGGCTGCGACAAGGCGGTGATCGGCTGCGATGCCCAAACCGGCACACGCATCCCGCAACGACGGGAATCGGTCCTTCGCTGCCCTGGTGTGGCGACGCATGAGATCGACGTGATCGGCTTGCTGGAGATATTCGAGTAGGGGCAGATCGAACAACCAGTGGCGGGCCGCTCTTCTGCGTATGACTCCCAGATCATGGCCTGTACCGTTGTACGAGACGAGGATCGAACTCGCTGGATGAGCGCCGACGATCGCGTCGAGGCGGAGAAGCAGATCGTGCTCTTCCTCGCTCTCTCCCGAGACCAGTTCGACATTATCCCAGACATTCTTTCGCAATCGCGCGGTGAGGACCGCGAACGCAGAAAGCTTTTCCAGGCCGATGCGCCACCCTTTGCCGCCGCCGGCAAGCGCACGAGCGGTAGGATCCTGCTTGGTCTCGATATCGAGCACGAGATAGTTGGCTTCTGGGGAAGATGCGTCTTCCATTCTTTTCCTCCATCCTGAAAATCGCTACTTCCGCTGCTCTGCGTCAGGAGATTGAAGATGTTCGCGATCGGCTACGGCGTCCTGGATGCCGCCTTGCGCGTCATCCATGACATCAGGGACGACAAGGCTGGGCTGCTGGCCCGCTATAAGAACTTCCAGCGAAACGGCTTTCCGAGCGGCGTCAATGCCGGCCGAGGCAAGGCCGTGATGTTCGGGATCGACCAGATCCTGCAGCTTCTCTTGGCGTTCGAACTGGTGGAGACTGGCTGTGGTCCTACGAGGATCATTCGGATCGTGCGCACCAACTGGCCCGAACTCAGGCCCGCCTTCGCACAGAGCTGGCTGGTGGCTGCGGGCCAGGCGAACAATACGAGGGGTCGGCCGCAACTGGTCATGGCTCCATCGGCACTGGCCGAGATGAACACCCCGGACAGGCCGGACCTCCCGGTCCGCTCACCATTCGCGGTTTCTAATTACGGCGAAATCGGCGAGTGGCTGTCAGATCCTCGGACCCAGGCGACGAGGGTGGTCGTGGATCCCGCGGCGATCATTCGAGGCTTCCGGGACTTCCTCGCTCAGGCCGATGAGAACATCGCTCAAGCCTTCGACGATGGTTTCCGGGATTGGGCCAGTGACGAAGTCGGCGTGGCGCTCGGTGAACGACGCGCCTCACCGTCTATCTGACCATTGTGCGAGTTGGCGGGCGCATCCCGCTTCGTCGAAGATCTCGTCCCTCCGTTGGCAGTATCGGAGCGCGATATGCTTCATATGATCGAGCCGCGACCTTCGGGAGGGACAGATGGCACGAAATCGTTCGATGGACGCAATCCGCGCGGATGTCGGCCGTGACGACTGGTCCGACAGATCGTACCCGCTTTCCTCCAGAACGAGTAGAAGACAGTCGGCTAGCCGGGCTCCGTTACCGACATCGATCTCATGTAGGCCAGCTCCATCCGGCCCGAAAGTCCTCCGCGTGTAGATCCGCCGCTTCAGGTCTCGCGCCGTTCCCGGAGCGAGGACACGATTACCGGCGCCAGCGGCACGAAGGAGCCAGTCCATCCATGTCCATGCGTCCGATGCGATCGGATGACCAAGGTCGCTCTCTTCAGTCTGGTCTGAAACCATCCCCGAAGCATGCCTGGATTTCCTGAAGATTCTCTGGACGTCGCTTTCCGCGCAAGTCGCAGGTCACCACCGGATCCGAATTCGCCGCGCGGATTTCGCGCCGCTTCCCGCAGGTGGTTGCAGAAGCCTCTCCACCTGAACGCGCATTCATTGGCGCTTGAGCGGCGATGATGACGAACCTGACCAGGCACCGATGCGAGTGGTGCGCAGCATGCGCGGTGAATGCAGATCGTCGTCGTGGCTAACGCGGATTGAGGGGGTTTTGCCGCCACGATGCCGGTGATAGAATTGCAGGATGGCAAAGGCGGACGACACGACCGACGATGATGGACTTGCCCTGTCCTTCGGCAGACGCCTCGCCGAATTGCGGGAGATCGCGGGGATCGATGGCACCGAACTCGGGCGTCGGGTCGGCATGTCGCAGGCTCATGTCTGGCGCCTCGAAGCAGGTCGCGCCGTTCCGAACTTGAGGACGATGGCGAGGATAGCCGTTGCGTTGGACGTGTCGCTCTCAGCGCTCGTAGCGGACGTCGATTGCTCGAGCGTCGAGTTGCGCAACAGAGACTACGTTCGGCACAAGCCGGTCCGGTCGTGACCGTCAGACATCGGGCCGCGGCAGACGTGGCAGTCGCGCGAGAACATGGAAACCGTCCTCGCCACTACTGTAGCTGAAGGCCCCACCACGAGTTCGGCACAGAGCGCGCATGATCCGCAGGCCTCCGCCGCCTTTGCGCCCAATCCCACAAGCCTGGCTCGAATTCTCGCAACGCAGGAGGACGGATCGGCGCGTGAAGCGGATCGAAAGGAGGATCTCGTGGGCCCCCGACCCGTGCTTCATCGCGTTGGTGAGCATTTCGTGTGCAAGATTGAGGATGGTGCGCGCGAGATCCGGCACGACCCGCACGGTAAGTGTGCACGTAGTGAGCGCGATGCCTCCGGGTATCGAACGGCCTTGCTCCATAGCTATGGCGAGATCGCGAAGGCACTCTACGATGTCACATCCGCGCTCTTCTGGGCTGGCGAGAATTCGGCGCACTGCGACGAACCCCTCCAGTCGCTTGATTGCGCTTTCGACGAACGGAAGCGAACCTTCCTCGTGATCTCGGACAGTCAGCTTCAGAGCAGCGAGCGCAGAAGATAGTTCGTTGGCGGTCCGATGCTGTTCGTCCTGAAGCATCAACTCGGCTGCCGCCCGACGTGTGCGTGAGGTCTTTGATGGATTGATTCTGTCCATGGGGCCCTTCCTTACTCACGTATGTAATACTTTAAAGTATTTTGCGCAAGCGGTTTTGTGAGCGGCTTGGAAGCGGCGGTCATCCCACTTATAGAAAGACCATTGACCCCCAGACGGACGCTAGTTCTCCCTAGCTCGGATGGTTTCTGGGGCGCGGGATCCTCGACAAGTGGGATTTCCGGGTGCAGCCAAGGTCGCGCAGTTGGGTTTCATGAGCCTGGGCGGTAGGAAACCTCGGGCGAGAGGATCGCGGCGTCCTTCGGCATGCGAAGCACGTCACCGGGAAAGATGTCGCCCGGATGATCGAGCAGATCACGATTGAGAGCGAATATCTCGTCATGGCGATCCGAATCCTTCAGGATCCGGCGGGCAATGCGCCATAGGCTCTCGCCCGGTGCGACGACGTAGGTCGGTAGATCGGCTTTGCCCAATGGATCGAACAATTGCCTTCCTGCTTCAATACTGCGTTCCAAGGGCGCGAGCGGCGCCGGACGGTAATCCGCTCCGCCGAGAGAAGAACCGGGCAGGAACCAGCGACGCAACGCTGAGGGATGTATATCCTCAGCCTCGACAGGCCCGCTGCGGTCAGCGGTGAGCAGCTGGTCCTTGGCGGCGGAAAGTACCCTACTGGCCGACCTTCGGAGCGAAAAACCCTGCTCGGCCAGCGGCTGCGGCGTATTGGTCAAGGGCGCATCCGCGCGGTAGCGTATGTCGTCGAGTTGCGAACGTCCTCCGAGATCCACCTCGAGCCCCATCTCGATGGCGCCCTTGAGGACCCAATGCAGAGCGGCGTTCGAGAGGCCGCGTTCCGGACCACCGCCCCCGACCGAGCCATGGTCGCCCGCGAACCACTTCTGCTGATAGGGTGCCTCGGTCGAATAAGGGTCGTGCCCCGACGCGACATTCAGTTCGCGAACGTTACGCCAGAGCGTCGGCATGAAGTGGACCCGCCGCTCGTCTATTGCGACCGCGTGCCTGCCGGCCTCGACGAGATCGGACAGCTGGGTGTCGTGATCGGAGTAGCGTTTGTCTTTACGCCGGTCGAAGGTCGCCGCTATCGCCTTCCAGCCGAGCGACCCGACCGTGTCCCACACGCCGCAATAGCGTACCTTGACCATTTCGGCATCCGTAGAGGGGTCGTCTTGCCGTCGCCAAGCGAGCTCCGCAGCGGAAACGCAGGACGCAGGACAGTGCCTGCGGCGGAATTCGAGCAATTCTTCCGGTTCGTCCGCGTCGCGGTTGGCATGCATACCGTAGAGTTCCCAGGCCCGCCTCAGTTGCGAGGCATCCGCGACCGAGATGATTCCCGCACACTTGATGAATCCGATGAATGTGCGCGCGGTGAAGGCGCCGCGGCTGAAACCGAAGACGAATATCTCGTCGCCGGGGCGATAATTGAAGATGAGGAAGCGATAGGCCTCTTGGACGTTGGCGACGAGGCCCTTCCCGAATGCCCCTCCGCGGAACGTCTCGTCTGACGCCGTGCCTACCCCCTCATCATAGTAGACGATTTGGTCGCGCCCGTCTCGGTCGACGGGCGGCACACTTTCGGCCAGCAACACGACATTCGTAGGGTGCTGACTTGAATCCAGTTTATTCCATGACCCATCGAAGCACAAGACCAAGCGCCGCGTCTGTCGCCGCTCCTCTCCACTTTCGAGGCTTTCCAGTTGCAGTTCGTCCTGGGTCATTCTGTCATGCACCTCCTGCGTTTGAGCGGGGACGGCCCCATCGAGCCGCCCCCGCCGAGGATCACTTCTCGCGCACCGTCGTACTCGGGCTGCTCTTCCCGTGCTTGGCGGTCACGAAGCGGCCGCTGATAGCGCTGCGATATGCGCCGCCGGTGCTTCCACTCTTGCCTGCGGCCTCGCGCACGGTCGTGCTGAGGCTCGCCTTTCCATGCTTTGCTGGTGACGTAGCGACCACTCCCGGCGCTACGGTAACGACTTCCTGCCATGATCTTGCTCCTTCACGTGCTTCCGGCGGGCGGACCGATTCGCCTGCCATTGCCCTTGTCGCACGCGAGGGTGTCGGAACATGTCACCCTCGAAGCGAGCCGATCAACGCTCGCCGTGTTCTTCGAGAAGGCATAGGGTGTTGACCAACTTCATCTGCTCGACTGTACTGACCGGCGTGTCTAGCAGCGAGGGGCTCATGATCACGCGCGCGGCGACCTTCGCGCGCGACACGGCCACGTTGATCCGGTTGAGCGAGAATAGAAACTCCACGCCACGAGGTATCTCCTCCCCGTCCGACGTCGTCATGGATACGATGCACACGGGTGCCTCCTGCCCCTGGAAGAGATCCACCGTGCCGACCTTGACGTCGGAGTCGAGGGCCGATCTCAAGGCGTTGACCTGCGCGTTGAACGGCGCGACCACGATCACGTCCTTCGATCCGATCACGTGCTGCTCGCCGTCTCGATCGACATATCGCGCGCCCAGGACGGATTCGATCTCCGCATGCACGCGCTCGACCTCCTCTGGCGAGACCTGCGAACGGCCCTCGTGGCAGGCTCCCACGACCCGCGCCCCGGCGAGATCCGTCCCGTCAGGTGCGACGAGCGACTGCGCCGAAGCCGCGGCGTCGTTCTCGAGCCGTCCTTCGTAGACCGCTCGCGAGATGAAGGCGCATAAGTCGTCGTGCAGTCGCCGCGTGGTCGGTAGGAAGATCCCCCTGTCGGCAGGGACCGTGCGGTGCTCGCCGATTAGGTATTCCAGGCTGGAGAGACCGCTCTCGCCAGGATGGGCGCCTTGTATCGGTTGCGGAAGCTGCATGGGATCGCCGACCAGCACGATGTTGCGGGCCACTCGCGACATGGCCATCACGTTGGCGAGCGACACCTGCCCTGCCTCGTCGATTACCAGGTGGTCGAACGCCGCATCGTCGTATCGGGCGAAATGCCATGACGTCGCCCCGACCACATCGGCCGCGGCGATCTCGGGCGCCTCGTTGTCGCTCACGACCTGCACCGCGGGGTGGTCGCCGGCGTCCGAGGGGTCCGAGACCTTCTGCGCGATACGGCACTCGACGCCCTGATCCCCAGCCTCCTCCGCCACCCCCTTCAGCAGGTTGCCGATGGCACGGTGGCTATTGGACGATACCGCCACGCGGCGTCCTGTCCTCACCAGTGCGACGATCGCCTTGGCCGACACGTAGGTCTTGCCCGTGCCGGGAGGTCCCTGGATCGCGAGGACCGTGTCCCGCATCGCGCCGATGGCCTCGACGGCTCCTTCGACCAGTTCCCTGCCTTCCGCGACGATCGCGACCCCCGGTTCGACGCAGTCGATGCGGGGATGCGCCTTGGTGAGAAGATCGACGATGGCGGAGGCGCGAGGGTCGGCCGCTATGATGCGCTCGGTCGTCGAGGCCATCGCCTTGCGGACGATCCGGTTGTCGATGGGTCGTGGAGGGAGGAGATCGAGTCTGTCGGGCAGTGGACCCTTGGCCGTCGATCGTCGTAATACGACGGTGCGGGCCTCCTCGTCGAGGGCCACAAGGTTGATGCCTTCGGGCATCGTCGCCGGCTTCACGCACGGCGTCTTGCCGACCCTGAGCTTCGTCTCCTGCTCGGGAAAGCGGTATTCGCGTTGGAACGAGCGCTTGTCCTTGATTGCCGCACCCGTCGCTTCGAGCCCCTGCAGGCATTCCAGGTCGTCCAGCAGATCCTCGCTGTCTTGGGCGAGCCTGTCGAAGATCGCCCAGTAGGCCGGCTTGTCCTCCCTCTGGTGGAAGCGACTGAGATCGAAAAGGAGCGTCGCGACGTTCTCGCCGAGCTTCTCTCCAACCGGCACCAGCCTCTCGCGCAGGGCCTCGTCCTCGTCCTCCTCGGCCTGGACCTTCTCGTCGGCCTTCGGACCCGGAGTGTCGCCGAAGACTGGATAGGGGCCGGCGGGCCGCACTTCCGACACGAGCCAGTCGCGCAGAAGCTTCGTCGATATGCAGTCGGTGCGGTTGTAGTCGCGGATCTCGTCGAGGATTTCCTGTCTTCGGGTCCTGCGCCATTCCTCGTAGGCGACGACGCTGGCGCCGGCGGTCGCGACCTGGTCGTCGCGCTTCGCCATGTAGAAGGCCTCAAGGTCCTTGATGGAGTATCCCTTCTCGGACGCGATCAGGCCGCCTGCCACCACCCTGAAGAGATCGACGAACCGACGTTCGCGTTGGAGCTGGTCCATCGCAGCCTCGCCGGTCCTGTGCTGAGAGGTCAACCGTCGCAGTGCCGCTATCTCGTAGTTGGCGTAGTGGTAAATGTGGGCCCTGGGGTGCGCACGCATGTGCGAGGAGAGGAAGTCGAGGAGGTCGTGGGTGAGCTTCGCCTCCTCCGTTCGGTCGTGCGCCCAGAAGTCCACGAAGTCCCAATCGCCGTCCTTCAGCATCCAGATGCCGTGGAGGTACTCCAGTCCTCCGTCCGGATAGTAGGGATCGCCCTCGATGTCGTAGAAGAGGTCGCCCTCGTCGGGTTCGGGAAGCAGGTCGAAGCCGCGGCCGTCGACCTGCTCGCGAAGTACGAATTCCGGATCACCGCCGGCGCGCCTGGCGGCCTGCAGGCCGGCCTGGATCCTCAGCCGCTCCCACGTCTCTCCAGCCATGCGCGGTATGCGCGTCGTCGCCTGAGCGAGCTCGGTCATCGTACCGATCCCCGCCTCGCGCAGCTTGTCCCGCTGCATGCGTGTCGCGTTCGCGACGAGGGAGAGGCTGTCCGTTTCCCGCCAGACCTTCTCGCAGTGCGACTTCCAGCGGCACAGGACACAGGCAGTGACCGGTTCGGGACTCGTCACAGGGCGGCCGTCGATGAAACGCTGGAAGATGCGTCGTGACCGCCGGGCGTAGGCCGACACCTCGTCGAGGCGCACCGTGAAGCGCGAACCATCACCGAGTTCGAGGTGGGCGTGCTCCGGCGGACGACCCTGCATGTCGGCCAGCAAGTCGCTGTAGAGGCACAGCTGGAGGACGTGCTTGGGGTCGGGCTTACGCTTCAGCTTGGTGTCTACGACTTCGTAGGACCATTCGCCGAGCTCGGAAGGCGCCTCTACCTTCTCCAGGAAGTCCGAATAGCCTCCCCATACGCCGTCGAGCATCGCTCCCTGAAAAATCACATCCGCCCCGGAGCGCATCGCCTCCAGCGTTGATGCGACGCACTCCTCGATATTACGGCCTTTTGTCTCGATCTCCACGACTTCTCTGCCATCGGCCTTCAGTCGCTCCAAGAATGCCAGCTCGTGCGCATCACCCTGTGCTTGGAGCAGTACGGCCTCTTCGCCTTCCTCGTCTGGTTCAATATCTCCAACCTCGAGCTTCCGCAGGTCGAGGGTCGTCGCATGTCGGCACCCTTTGAACCGCATGAGATCTGAAGCCGAAAGTCGGAATGTGCCGTCGATGGACTGCATCGGTGTTCTCCTTGCCTGCCGACTACTAGCGCAGGGTGACAGAACATGTCATGGTTCGATTATGTCCCTCATCAAGGCCAAGGAACTGCTGAAGATAGCGATGCTCGCGACCAGGCGCAGCGGGGTGACCTTGCAGGACATCCGTCAGGAGCAGTCCTGTTCGCATCGCACGGCGCAGCGCTGGACGGACGCTCTCGAGGAGGTCTTCCCCCAGGTCGAGATCGAGGTCGATGAGGATCGGCAGCGCCGGTGGATCATCCCCGCACGGCAGATCGCAGCGTTGCTGACGCCGAGTGGGGAGGAACTGGCGGCAATGGGTATGGCTATCGAAGAACTCGAGAGAGGCGACCTTTCCAGCCAGGCTTCGTTGCTTAGGGAGTTGCGCGCAAAGGTAAGAAGCCTCGCGCCGGCCACCGGCAGGACACGAAGCGAAGTCGACGAGGAAATACTTCTGCAGGCTCTTGGCCACGCGGCCCGTCCCGGCCCTCGTTCCAGGACCGATACTTCGATTGATGCCGCACTCGCCGAGGCGTTCAAGGGCCCGTTCCTGGTGCGTATGCGTTACCGCAGCCGCGAGGGGAGGTCGTCGATCCGGACTGTGGCGCCGTATGGCATGCTCCTGGGCGTGCGCCGATACCTCGTGGGCAAGGATGCCGCCAAGGGCGTGAGGGCTCCACTCCAGCATTTTCGCGTGGAGTCGATCTCCGAAATCGAGGTCCTGGACGACAGCTTCGAGCAGGACGCCGACTTCGACCTGCAGAAGCATGCTGAGATCGGGTTCGGTTCCTACATCGACGAGAGAAAGGTGATCGACGTCGTCTGGCGGTTCGACGCCGAGGCGGCGCCTCGCGCCGATAGGTTCATGTTCCATCCGGCCCAGACGCTCCAGAAGGAGCCCGACGGTTCCCTACTCGTTCGCTTCAGGGCCTGTGGCATGACCGAGATGTGTTGGTTCCTCTATCAGTGGGGGGAGCACGTAGAGGTGCTGCAGCCTGCTGAGCTACGAGAAATGGTTCATTCCGCCCGCCGGACGTTTGCGGCGTTGCCCTGACATCATCGAGCTTTCTACCGCTCAGGGTGCGTGGAAACCTTCGCAACGAAGCGGCAGTCGCTGATGACCAAAAGAGCGCGTACACCGCGAGCTCCGCCCTGCCCTCCGAGAGGAAGTCGCACGCGCGTTACGACGAGCTGCAAAGATCGTATACACGTAGGACCTTAACTTCGAGGCGGACCACTTCGGTAGGTTAGGGAAAGCCTCTCATCCAGCTCTCGAGCCGTTTGCGGTCTGCCCAGGGAGCGGGAGCCGCGATCACACCCGCAGACCTCGCCCATTGTGAACATCTCTCGCTGGCGTCTTCTATTTCGCGATATCCCGCTCCTCTCTCCTTCTCGGTCATCGTTGGCCAGAGCAAGTGGGCGAGGGCCAATCGATTTGCCGGGGCGAGCTCAATCCCTTTGGGTGGCACAGATTGCCATCTCGCTTCGGAGATCGAGGGATCATGAACTGTCAAAGGAACTTCCGCTTGAAGAGCGAGCCTTCTGACGATGATCAAGGTCGATCTGGTTCGTCCTCCTCGGGTGTACCGGCTGAAGATCGGCCCGATTGGCGTAACGTGAAATGTCTCGGTTGGCTTCAAGCCAGCCTCTGCTGCGATACGAGATTTCAGCGACACCGTCACCGCTTCCGGAATGGAGCGCCGGATGTTCGATGCTTCTCGTATCATTCCTCCGAGCATGCCCTCGAGCGCCTTGCTGACGTGACCTTCGACAGCTTCCACCTCACCGGGGACGGGGGTGTTCGAAATTCTGAAGCCCTTATCGCCGACAGGATCAACGTCGACGGTAGCGTCTTCGAAGATAGGAGCGCCGTATGTCCATCGGCAAAATTTCTCGGATGCCTCCACATCCGGCACCATTGCCAAATCCACCGATAGATCCCCGACCTGACGCGGGACGATCGCATGGTAGAGGGTCGCTCTTCGCTCACGACCCTTACCATCTTCCGCGCGATAAGTGCGACGCACCGGAACGACGTAACAAGGATATCCTTCAACGACCCAATCTTCGGTCGAGCTGGAAAGCGACCCAGCGGGAGACAACAGCCCGGTGATTGACACAGGCGAAATTGCCCGAGGACTAGGTGAACAGAAATCGTGCAACGTGATCAGCTATGTCCTGCGTATGTGCAATCGACCGAAGATAAATGAATCGTGCGCTAGTACTGATACTTCTCGGCTACGAAGCTTGCACGAATTCGCGCTAAGATTGTTGGTCTCAGGGCGATCGGCTAACGAAGATAGCGCCTGAGTGGCGAAGCCGGATCGCCTCTGGACGATCCGGCGCACCATGAAATCTAGGCCGCCTTGGCGAGATGAGGCAGCTCGAAGGTATCACCCCGCTTCCACTGCTCGTCCTGGATCGCGATGAGTTGCCTGTAGGCCCTTACCATTTCGCCATCTGCCTCCTCGAAGGTCGAAGCCGGTGCGTCGGCGATGTGGTGCAGTTCGAGCATATCGTCGAACCTGTAGGCGCCCAGGTTGAAGCCGTCTGGGACAAGCGTCGCGCGGTCGTCTTCCCCGGTCAGGCAGAGCATGCAGTTCTCGATGTAGTGCATCCCCCCTCCCATCTGTGCGACCAAGCCGATTTGCGGAACCGTCGGGCACTCTGCAGACTGATGAACCCATAGGAGCGGGCGGCCGGTTGCTTGGACCCGGCAAGCGAACTGCATCAGGCCAAAGGCGTTAGGAGCCGTTCCGCTCAGCATGATGTCAACCTTGTCTCGGAATTCATTGAAGCGTCCGGACGTGCCACCCAGCAGGTGAGCAAAGGCAGCGAGGTAGTTGGCGATGCGCTTCTGTTGTTCGATCTCAGTCATCTCAAGTCTCCATAGGCCGCGGGGAGCGCGTGCCCTTTTCCGCTCTCTTTCAGAGAGCCACCCCCTTTCGTTCTAAAAAAGTCTATACGTGCGGCCGCGTCCGCATTTCAGTCATCCGTCCGCAGTGGGGCGGTACCGGAAAGCAGCCGTACCGCCCTGATGACAAGCGTCGATGGTTCAATGCGGGAGGCTCGACTCCAGCATTCTAATGGGGACAGCTTAATCACCTTCGCCAATGCCGATCCAACGCAGCCAAGCGCGGAGCCGGCTGATGAGGCGCCGCCACCAACCTTCCGGCTGGTCGTAATGCGCCTCACGGCGCAAATCCTCGCTCGCCCGGCTCACCGCGATCTGCTCCGGGCTCCACTGACTGGCCCATGCGACCTCGCCGCGGGTGATCCAGTAATGAGCGTTGCACACGTTCCAGTTCCCCACCGACGGGCTCAATGTGGGGCCGGAAGGATCCACCGATATTGAATAGTCGACCGGACCGATCGGCAGATAGATGACATCACCGCATCCACACGCACAAAGGTGCGCCGAAATTTCATATTCCCGGGACCAGTAGAGCGCGCCCGCCCCGAGCGTTTCGGGCAATTCTTCCACCTCAACGAGCCGGTATCTCATGCTTCACCAATCCAGTTACTGGAGCCGATCGAGACCAGGCTGTGCCAGTAGGCAGCGTCATCAGTATAGAAACCCCGAAGCTGCTTGTAGCGCATGACCGCGATCACCGCATTCAGCGCATTTAGCTCAGCGATCTGCACGAAGGTGCGATAGGCGCCATCTTCGGTCCGGCGATCCAGCGGAACCTCCTTGATGGCCCGCGCCGCCGTCGCCGGGGTGAACAGGGTTGTCCGGACCAAGCCGTCCAGGGAGCCCTCCTCTTTTTCCACGCCCATGCCGACATCGATAAACGTGATGCCGAGGCGGGTGAGCATCTCGCAGATTTCGGCCCGCGCCTCGCCATCGTCGATGCACACGAACGCAAAGGTCGTTTCGGCGAAGAGAGCCTCGTCCCCGGCGCCGATGCGCTTGTTGCGAAAGGTAAGGCCATGACGAAGCGGCTCATATTTTCGCTTCAGCACCTCGGTCTTCAAGTGCCCGAATTGGTCCATCGGGACTCCGCCCGGAAGGCGGAAGCCATTATGAACCTTGAAGGTGTCGAAATCATAGGCGTCGATCGCTGCGACGGGCGTCTTCACGATGAAGTCGAGCACGAAGCCGCCAGTGCCGCCCAAGCCGATGACGGCCACCCTGTCGTTCGCGACCCGCTGGTTCAGGTCGGTGATCTCGGCCCGTGCCGAGAAGGTGTCGCGGACCTTAAAAGGCGAGGTGTCGGGCGGTACATCGTAGGTTGCGCCGGTCCGCGCGGACACGCCGAATTTCTGTTCGGCCGGCGCGGAGATTAGCGACACATAATGCTCGACTAGGAGGCCGTAGGTCGCGAAGCCTTCGGGCGGCTTGTTGGATAGATGGCGCACGTAGGTCGTGTCGCCGATCGGCAGCGAAACCTCGCCGGTCCCCAAGTTCGGGATCGCGCTGCCGTTGGCATAATGCGGGGCCGAGCCGGACCAATACATCTGGTGGTTGACTGGCGGACCTAGGTTCTCCGGGGTCGGCAGATTGAGAGGCGCCGCGAGGCGCCCCTTCTGCAGCGCCCCGGCGGCGTCAAGATAATAGACGTCGTCGACGACCAGATGGGCGCCGATGATCGAAACAGCGTAGTCTCGCTCGACCAGCTGTCTCAGGTCGTCATGACTCTCCAGTACGTTTGACACGGAAGCGCATCCCTTCAACGATCTCGACGGAGCCGTCCTTTGACAGCGTGCCTTGGGCGCGCCCCGAGGCGCCGCGCTCGTAGACGATGCTGTAGGTGGCGTCGGGGAATTGTGCGTGGTCCGGATAGGCCAGCGCGACGACGCGGTCGTATGTGATCTTGCCCTTGGGCTCCTCGAACTTCCGCGAATTGATCGCGATCGTCACCAGCTTCTCTTTGGCCATGATATTCAATTTCCTTCTTGCTTGGCGGCGCACCCGACCGTGGGCGCGCCGCCGGCTTAGTGCTTCATGTCACGGGGCGGATTGGGATCGTTGCCGTAGGAATCGGCGTCCCGGATCCGGCCATCGGGCCGATGGATCACGACCTCGCCGCTCTCACGGATAGCCCGGCCGCGGGCGGCCTCGATCGCATCCGCTTGGGTCCGATGGGTGGTCCCGACCCGGTCGGCGCCCTCGCGGCGGGTGGCCCATTCCCCATTGTGAGGCACGACGTGGATCCGCTTGTCATTGCTCATTTCGTCACTCTCTATAAGGCGGGTTGACCCGCTACAGCTCGTAAGCCTATCTTGACGAACTCGTCATTACTGCGATGGCCCCTCTCCGCGGCGCCCTAGCAGGGTTTATGACGATATCGTCAACTGAACTATACGGAATCGTCATGAATGGGTCAAGCTCGCAGTCTGTGTTTGGGGCGCGCCTCAAAGAAGCGCGCGAACAACAAGGACTTAGCCAGGCAGAATTAGGGGAACGCGCCGGGATGCAGCCATCCGCGATCGCCCATTTCGAGGCGAATCGGCGCAAGCCCTCGTTCGAGAATGTGCGCCGGCTTGCGACGTCCCTCGGGGTGTCTTCGGATTATCTGTTGGGGGTGCAGGCGACGGTGGCATTCAGGAACGAAGAGAAGCTCACTGCTGGCGACAGGGATTATATTCAGGGCCTGATCGATCGGCTTGCGGGAGGAGGGAAGACCTGAGATGGCGGGCAAATTCCGTCTCCTGATGGCGACGCAGACCGGGCAAAAGCGCGCCAGGGACGAGGGGTTTCACTCCTTTCCGGTGGACCCGTTCGCGATCGCGGCGAAGCACGACATCCATATCGAAGAGAAGCCGGCCGGGATGCAGGGTGTCTCCGGTGCGCTGATTTTCGCCGAGCCGCGACCGATCATCATCTATTCCGCTGAGCTGGAGAATGAGGGGTTCGAGCGGTTCAGCGTGGCCCACGAGCTGGGGCACTATTTCCTGCCCGATCATCCCGATCAGATCCTGAAGGCCGGCGGGCAGCATTTCTCGCGAGCCGGATTTACGGAGGGGACCAGCTCGATTGAGCTTGAAGCGGACCATTTCGCCGCCGGATTGCTGATGCCGGCAGGGCTCGTCCGCAGCCACCTCGAACGGCACCAAGTCGGCCTTGAGGGCATCTGCCGGCTGGCGGAGGACGCCCACGTGTCGCTCACCGCGGCCGCGATCAGGGCCGCCGAGTGTGCGTCCTTTCCACTGTGCGTAGTCGTCAGCAACGGTGGGGAGGTTCGCTACGCCTTCTCGTCGGATGCGTTCAAAAGCCTTGGCACACGCATTTTCCTGAGGAAGGGAGACCCTTTGCCCGCCGGGGTGACGGCGGCGTTTAACGCTCGGTCCGGCAATGTGACAGCGGCCCGCCGATCGGCCGGCGAATGCGACCTCAAGGACTGGTTCGACACCGACCGCCACGCCCGCCTGGACGAGGAGGTCATCGGGATTGGCCGCTATGGCTTCACCTTGACTATCCTGTCCTCAGAGGCCTTGGCCGAGCCCGACGACGATGGCGAAGAAGACGAGGAAGCGGTGATCGATCGCTGGACGCCGCGCTTCGCTTACGGTCGCTGACCCAAGGACAGTCGATCCAATGCAACATCAAGATAGCGCCCGATCTGCCTTAAAACAGACAATTAGCTTTCGGCCCCACAAAGGACCCTACGATGGGGTCAGCCCCTGTATAGGCCCTCGTTTTGCTAATCGCCCAGTTGCAGTATTATTTCGATTTCGAAATGCTCTTTGCATCTAGGATCACGCGAACCGTCTCCTCTGGCTGATCCCACATCGGGAAGTGTCCACTACGCTCGAACCAGTGCAATGTGGCTTGAGGGAAGGCTTTCATCGCGCGCTCCGCCTGCTGCGGTAGACACAACCGATCCTTGCGTCCCCAGCCGATAACAATGGGCGCAGCCGTCTTTGCAGGGCCCTCCTGCATTGGCCCATTGGCAAGATCTTTCACAAGCGAATTGACGGTGCGCGTATCAGCCAATGACTTCAATTCACGCGCGACGAATGCCGGGTCGAGTGCCCACGGCCTTGCAGAGAGCTGGGCCATGAGCGCGGTCCGTCCTGCGACATTTCCGGTGATAGCAGGAAGCGCCGGTTGCAGCGCGCGAACCAGAGCAACTGATGGCGTTATGGTGGCTTTGAAGAAGGTGCGCTCCCACCCCTGCCAGAAGCCGCCCGGATCCAGTGCGACAACCGCGCCCGCTCTGCCGCGCCGCGCCATCTCGAGTACCAGGCGAGCACCCAGCGAGCTGCCAACCATATCAATACCTGTGAAATTCTCTGCGCCGAGCCATTCGTCGAGACTGCGCGCGAGTCCTTCGAACGTGCCGCTGTCGGCCTCTTCGCTTGTCTGCCCATGGCCGGGAAGGTCGAGGGCAATTACCTCCCTGACTTGAGAAAGCGCAGGCGAAATAGTGTCCCACGAGCCGCAGGTTGCCCCCAGTCCGTGGACAAGGAGAAGGGGTTTTCCGCGCCCCGTGCGCGTGTAGTGCATGGTCATGTGGTGGTAACGTCTCGCGCCGACTTATGGGCCCGTGGATGTCCACATTGCCGAAGGTGAAGCCAAGAGCGGACAGTCAACTACCGGCCCCGAAGCAGTCAGTTCGGAGTTGCGGAAATACTACCCTGCAATTCCACGAACCTGCGCGCCACGTCCATCCACAGCAGCTTGCCGCCTTCGTCTCCGATCGCATCGAAATGCAGGACACGTTCCGTGATGAAGCGTTCACCGTCCTCGCCATGTTCGCGGTCTACCCAGAGCGCCATAGCCCATAGCTCTTGTTCTCGCGTCACGCTCACTATCGCACCGTCATCGTTGGCATTTGTTACGGCTTTCCGCTTAGGCAGGCCGAGATACAAGGTTTCTACTCGCAGCCGATGCCGTCATTGTCTCGATCGAGATGCCGACCGTAGCCTGGCTCACCGCGCCGAACCGGAGCTGCTCCAGCTTCACGTGCTGCGGCGCAGTTCGGATAGTAGATATCGCCGGACCGGGCGGGTTGCGATGACTTCCCAGCATTCGGCCCGCGATGACAATGCCTACCGCCATTCTTTCGATCATTGTGACAACCATCTGCAGCGAGCCCACCAGGGTGAGCCTCTACCGGTTGAGGCGAGAAGATCGCCAGAGCCAACGCGAAAAGAGCCGCAATCTGTAGCAGGGCAAGCAGGCTGGCTTCGAGGTAGATAGCGAGGCTTGGCTTTGCCTCTTTGTCAGACCACTCCCGCATAACCACTTCGCCCTAGCACCATGGCTCTCGGCGGCCGGACCAGATCCTTGCCAATCCTTCAGCTACGAGCTGCCCGCCAATCGAGTTGCCCGAGCGATGTAGCACCGCCAGCGTTCGACCGTAGCGATCGGTGCCAGAGCGGCTTATGTCGAATGGACCAACGTTGAGAAGCTCGACAAGCCGATTGCGCGCACGAAGCGCCAGCTTTCGCTCAGAGGCGCATTCTCCGTTCAATTCCGGCGTATCGATGTCGGCGATGCGGATTTTCTCGCCATCAAGCCAGACTGTGTCGCCGTCATGGACGCAGTGGTCGCGGGGACCGGGAGCACATACAGCGAGCGCGGCAGCAATCAACAGCATGCGACCGGCTTAATCGCACTTTCCTAATTTTCCTACTCGGAACAAATGTAGAACAAGTGCGATCTCGATTCGGAGATAGCTATGATCGTTCTTGATGCACCCATGGTAGCAGCCTTCGCTGCTCTGTTGACCGCCTGTTCCGCACTATGTCCCCCGTCAGCGCCAATGGCACAGATTTGAGGTTGTGATTTAAGGAGGATTTGGGCTTCGTCGTAGTGACGAAGGAACGAAGATGAAGCCCAAATCCTCAAGGTCCAAATTGCCTGCCGAGCAGGTCGTAAAGGACATCCGCCGCAAGACCCGTCGGCATTTCTCTGCCGAGGATAAGATCAGGATCGTCCTCGATGGCCTGCGCGGCGAGGACTCCATTGCCGAGCTGTGCCGCCGCGAAGGGATTGCGCAGAGCCTGTATTACACCTGGTCCAAAGAGTTCATGGAAGCTGGCAAGCGCAGGCTTGCTGGCGATACAGCCCGTGCTGCTACCACGGACGAGGTGAAGGACCTGCGCCGTGAGGCCCGCGACCTGAAGGAGTGCGTGGCCGACCTCACCCTGGAGAACCGCTTGCTCAAAAAAAGCATGATCGCGGATGGGGGAGGCGACGAATGAGATACCCCGCATCCGAGAAGCTCGAGATCATCCGGATCGTCGAGCAATCGCACCTGCCCGCCAAGCGCACGCTGGACCAGCTCGGCGTTGCTCGCCGGACCTTCTACCGCTGGTATGATCGCTACCTTGAAGGCGGGCCCGAAGCGCTGGCAGACCGGCCATCGACGCCGAGCCGGGTGTGGAACAGGATCGCGCCCGAGGTTCAGGATCAGATCGTCGACATGGCTCTGGAACACAGCGAGCTATCGCCGAGAGAGCTGGCGGTGCGCTTCACCGACGAGAAGCGCTAGTTGGGCGCGCTACGCTTGCCCTTCTTCGCTACGCTTCGAATCCGTGTCCGAAGCCACGGTCTACCGCCTGCTCAAGGCCCACGACCTCATCACCAGCCCGGCCTATACGGTGATCAAGGCGGCAGAGGCGTTCCACACGAAGACCACGCGCCCGAATGAGATGTGGCAGACAGACTTTACCTACTTCAAGATCATCGGGTGGGGCTGGATGTATCTGTCGACCGTGCTCGACGATTACTCGCGCTACATCATTGCATGGAAGCTCTGCACCACCATGCGAGCCGAGGACGTCACTGACACGCTCGATATGGCGCTAGCAGCCTCAGGCTGCGATCACGCCAACGTGCTGCACAGGCCCCGCCTGCTCAGCGATAATGGCCCCAGCTACATCGCTGGCGAACTGGCCGAATACATCGAGGCCAACAAGATGAGCCACGTGCGCGGCGCACCCTTCCACCCACAGACCCAAGGCAAGATCGAGCGCTGGCACCAGACCCTGAAGAACCGCGTGCTGCTGGAGAACTACTTCCTGCCCGGCGATCTCCACCAGCAGATCGAGGCCTTCGTCGAGCATTACAACCACTGCCGATACCACGAGAGCCTCGACAATGTGACACCCGCCGATGCCTACTTCGGCAGGGCTCCTGCCATCATCAAACGAAGAGAAAGGATCAAGCGACAGACACTCGAATATCGGCGCTTGCAACACCGCAGGCTCGCCGCCTAAACATCAAACCAAGACGAGGCCCACACTCCGTAACTCTACGCCGCGAGTTGTGCCAAATGTTCTGACGACGGACAGGGCCGATATCATCGGATGCATATGGTGCATAGGTCTTCTCCACTAAAACGACGTCCCTCTGCTCGCACGATCCTATCTGAGTCGGATTGTTCCGGCACGCAGTGTGCGGGCGCCTTGCACGAGGGACGATCCGCTTAGCCGAAAGTTGCAGGAGGGGGGCGGAGAGCCTCCGGAAAATGGTCAATCGGAGACGACCGCGCGATAGCCTGCCTCATCGATTGCGCTGCGTATGCGATCGGCGGAGGCGTTGGAGCGGACCGCGACCGACTTGGCAGCAAGGTCCACTGCCACTTCGGCTTCTGGATCGATCGCTCGAACGGCATTGGTGACACCTCGGGCGCAGCCGCCGCAGGTCATCCCTTCAACACGGAACTTCATCATCATTCTTCTCCTTTATTCGATGACAACGATGTGGGGTTTGACATCGTGTCAAGGTCAAGGGACCATGATAGCTTTTTCGCCTCTTGACCTTCACATCATGTCAAGGCGCATATGAGGGTCTGCTCGCAAGAGGAGGCAAGACATGGACGTTCAGACACTCGCACGCCCGGAGGCGAAAGACGGCCAGGGCGGCAGCATCACGCTGCCGGTGGCCGGCATGACCTGCGCCTCCTGCGTGGGGAGCGTGGAGAAGGCGGTCGGGAAGGTGCCGGGCGTTCGTACTGTCAGCGTCAACCTCGCCACCGGCCGGGCCGAGATTGAGTTCGAGAACGCGGTCGATGTCGCCGGTGTCGTCGGAGCGATCGAACGGGCGGGCTATGAGGTTCCCGAAAACCAGGTCGAATTGGCCGTGGAGGGCATGACCTGCGGCTCGTGCGTGTCGCACGTCGAACGCGCTCTGTTGAAAGTGCCCGGAGTGACCACCGCGACCGTGAACCTGGCTACCGGCAGGGCGAGCGTCCTCTTCCGCGGCAGCATCGCCTCGATCGAAGACCTTGAAGCGGCAGTCCGGGGCGCAGGCTATGAGGCAAAGCGTATCATCGCCGATGATGGCGGAGTCGATCGTGAGCGTGCTGTCCGGGACCAGGAGATCTCTAGCCTCCGCCGTTCGACCCTGATCGCGGCACTGCTCACTCTGCCGATCGTCATTCTTGAAATGGGCTCGCACTTCGTGCCCGCAATCCATCGGCTGGTGATGGGGACCATCGGCATCCAGGCGAGCTGGCTCGCTCAGTTCGCTTTGGCGTCGATCGTGCTGTTCGGACCGGGGCTGCGCTTCTTCCGCAAGGGCGTTCCGGCGCTGCTGCGCGGGACGCCAGACATGAATTCGCTGGTGACGATCGGCACAAGCGCAGCCTGGGCCTATTCTTTGGTGGCGACCTTCGCTCCGGGGCTGCTGCCCGCGGGCACTCATTATGTCTATTATGAAGCAGCCGCCGTCATCGTGACCCTGATCCTTCTGGGCCGCTATCTCGAAGCCAAGGCGAAGGGCCGCACCTCGGAAGCGATCAAGCGGCTCGTCGGCCTTCAGCCGAAGACCGCTCGCGTGGAGCGCGATGGTGCAGTGGTGGAGGTGCCCCTGGCGGACGTCCGCCGCGGCGATATCGTCCAGGTGCGTCCCGGCGAGAAGGTCCCGGTTGATGGAGAGGTGGTCGACGGCTCGTCTTATGTCGATGAGAGCATGATCACCGGCGAACCCGTGCCGGTAGCCAAGGCAGCGGGCACAGACGTGGTCGGAGGGACGATCAACAAGACGGGCGCGTTCAGCGTCCGCGCCACCAAGGTCGGGGCGGATACTCTGCTCGCCCAGATCATCCGCATGGTCGAGCAGGCACAGGGCTCCAAGCTGCCGATCCAGGCGCTCGTCGACAAGGTCACCGGCTGGTTCGTGCCAGCCGTCATGGCCGTGGCGGCGCTCACCTTCCTTGTCTGGCTCGTCCTCGGGCCGTCGCCGGCGCTCACCTTCGCGCTGGTGAACGCCGTGGCCGTGCTGATCATCGCCTGCCCGTGCGCGATGGGCCTCGCGACACCGACCTCGATCATGGTCGGAACCGGTCGCGCCGCGGAGCTCGGCATCCTGTTTCGCAAAGGAGAGGCGCTGCAGTCGCTCCGCGATGTCGAGGTGGTGGCGCTGGACAAGACCGGCACTCTCACCGCAGGACGGCCGGCGCTCACCGACCTTGCGCCGGCGCCGGGCTTTGCGCACGACGAGGTGCTTGCGCTGGTTGCTGCTGTGGAATCCCGATCCGAGCATCCGATCGCCGAGGCGATCCTTGAAGCGGCGCGTGAGCGCGGCCTTTCTGTGGCATCCCCGCGGTCGTTCGAGACGCTCCCGGGCTTTGGCGTTTCCGCGGACGTGGAGGGCAGGCGCGTCGAGGTCGGGGCCGACCGCTATATGGCGCGGCTCGGCCATGATGTGGGCCTGTTCACCGCCGAGGCCGCCCGCCTCGCGGGCGAGGGCAAGACGCCGCTTTACGCTGCGGTGGAAGGGCGGATTGCGGCCGCCATTGCCGTGGCGGACCCGATCAGGGAAACGACTCCCGAAGCGATCGCGGCGCTGCATCGCCTCGGCCTCAAGGTCGCGATGATCACCGGCGACAATCGCGGCACGGCCGAAGCGGTCGCTCGCCGGCTCAGCATCGACCAGGTGGTGCCGGAGGTGCTCCCCGAAGGCAAGGTCGAGGCCATTCGCCAACTGCGCGAGGGAGGGCGCAGGCTCGCTTTTGTCGGCGACGGCATCAACGACGCGCCGGCGCTTGCGGAAGCGGATATCGGTGTCGCGATCGGGACGGGGACCGACATTGCCATCGAGTCGGCCGATGTCGTGCTGATGTCCGGCGACCTGCGCGGGGTGGTGAACGCGATCGCCATTTCCAAGGCGACGATCCGCAACATTCGGCAGAATCTGTTCTGGGCTTTCGCCTATAACATCGCGCTGATCCCGGTCGCAGCCGGCATCCTCTACCCCGCTTATGGCCTGCTTCTCTCGCCGGTCTTCGCCGCGGGCGCGATGGCTCTGTCCAGCGTGTTCGTGCTCGCCAATGCCCTTCGCCTGAAGCGTTTCCGCCCGGTAATCGGCCATGGCAAATATGGTCTCGCCGCAGAAGCTACAGCATGAACATCGGCCAGGCTTCGAAGCAGTCGGGGGTCAGCCAGCGGATGATCCGTCATTACGAGGCGATCGGACTCATCCCCAAGGCGCCGCGACGGGAATCGGGCTATCGCGACTATGACGCGCGCGACCTTCATATGCTGCGGTTCATCCGCCGCGCTCGCGACCTCGGCTTCCCGATCGAGGAGATCAGGCAGCTGCTGGCGCTGTGGAAAGATCGCGGCCGTTCGAGCGCGGACGTCAAGTCGGTCGCGCTCGCACGGGCCGGGGAACTCAGAAACAGGGAGGCGGAGATTCGCTCGATGCGACGCTCGCTCGAGGATCTCGCACGCGCTTGTCATGGCGATGATCGGCCCGATTGTCCCATCCTCAGCGACCTCGCCGGCGACAGTGGCGACTACGTCGAACTTGGCGCCACCGTCCTCGATAAGTCCTAGGCTTCGGACCCATGAAGTGGTTCCCTAGCGGCTCGTATATGGTTTAGCTCTGCGAGAGCCGAGCGTGGACTTGAGCGAGTTCCGGTTCGCGAGAGAAGTTTCAGCGGGTCCGGTTGTTGCTGCCGAACAGGGCCGCAGCGTTACGGGGGTCCGAGGGGTCCGGCAGGACGCCGAAAATTCGTGAGGTAAGAAAAGACGATGAGGCTGGTTGTGCTGGGACCGCCGGGAGCGGGAAAGGGAACGCAGGCGAGGCGCCTGGCCGAACGCTATTCCATTCCGTGGCTTTCCACAGGCGAGATGCTGCGTGCGGCGGTGACGGGCGGCACGGAACTCGGGCTGCCGGTCAAAGCGATCATGGATCGCGGTGAGCTCGTACCCGATGATGTCGTCGATCAGATGGTATCCGACCGGATCGATCGCGAGGATTGCCGCACCGGATTCATTCTGGACGGCTTTCCCCGGACCGTCGCGCAGGCGGAAGCCCTGACGGCGATGCTCGATCGAAAGGGCGTCAAGCTAAGCGCTGCGATCGAACTGAAGGTCGATCCCGCCGTGCTGATCGAGCGAATGGCGAAGCGCGTCGCCGATACCCTGGCCGCCCACGACCCAGTGCGAAGCGACGATAATCCGGAAGTCTTTGCGAGGCGTCTCGACGAATATCGGGAAACGACAGGGCCGCTTCTGGGCTATTATCTCCGCAGAGGAGAACTCGTTCAGATCGACGGGATGCAGGGCATGGACGCCGTTACGCGTGATATCGCGAGCAGACTGACGAGAGGATATTCCGGTTCGTCACCATACCGATAAACGGGCTTCCGCTGGAAAGCATCGCCGCCTCCCCAGAATCGGCTTGAACCGATCTGCGCTCTCTCCACTGCTTCCAGGTCAGAGATATCCGTAATGTCAGGCGGTCAGTTTCGGTCAGCGTTATCAGATGCATGAACCCCTAGTCCTGGCAGAGCCAGACGCTTGAGTGCTGCATCATCTGATAGCGCCGCGCAGCTACGCGTCCTCACACTACGCTTGCCAAGCACTTAGCCGAGGCAAAACCAAGGATGTGTCCGCCTTATGAGGGTCATCAGGCGCCATGTGCGCCATGTGCGCCATGTGAGCCGATGGAAAGGTCCCCGACGTCGATTGCTGCTGCTCTGTCTTCGCCGGAGAGGCAGAGTTCCTCGATCTGGATGGTCGAAAAGTAGATGTTGAAACGGTCCCGGAGAAGGTTGCTTACTTCGGTGAGAATATGCTGCCCCGTGCTGGCATCCTGCACGCGCACATGGCTCGAAAAGATGTTGAGTCCCGACGTGAGGCTCCAGGCATGCACGTGATGGACGTCGATAACGCCGTCGAGACCCCCTATGGCTGAAATGGCGGCATCCAGATCTACATCTTCCGGCGTCCCCTGCAGCAGGATGTGCAGGGACTCCTTGAGGATGCCCCATGAGGCCCAAAGGAGCACGACTCCGAATGCCATTCCGAGAAGCGGGTCGATGGCCAGGAAGCCTGTGAAACGAATGACGAGGGCCGAGATGATGATGAGGAAGCTGCCGACGAAGGTCTGCATGACGTGCCAGAAGGCTCCCCTCATGTTGAGGTTGCCCTTCTGGCGTTGGTAGAGAAGCCGGAGCGCGACCAGCTCCGTGGCGATGCCGCCCGCTGCCGCCCAAAGCATGGGAGTCGTTGGCAGCTCGATCGGGTCCATCAGGCGCATTGCTCCCATCCCGAAGACGAACAGCGCCATCAGAACGAGGAAGAGGCCGTTGAAGAGAGCTCCCAGAATCTCTGCCCTGGTGTAGCCGAAGGTCCTCGCAGGCGTGGATTTGCGTTCCGCGAGCCGCATCGCCACCAGGGCGATGAGTACGCCACCGACAGCCGAAAAGGTGTGGAAGGCATCTGATGTCACCGCAACGGAGCCTGTCCACAGGCCGATCACCAGCTCGACCACGAAATAGCTGCCGGTGAGCCAGCCTGAGACCACCAGCGCGCGACGATCCGTCGACGGGGGAACATGGCCTGAATGGCCTTTAGAAGTGGGTGCCATCGAGCGGCTCCTTTGGCGGAAATGAGGGCAGGGATGACATATGTACTTTCCGCTCAAGTCGCTTGCTCGAAATCGATGACGACGCGGCCCTGGATGTCGCCCTTGTTCATCCGGGAGAAGATGTCGTTGATGTTCTCGAGTTTGTCGGTTGAGATCGTGGCCTTCACCTTGCCGTCACCGGCGAAGTCCAAGGCTTCCTGTAAATCGAGCCGCGTCCCCACGATCGATCCCCGCACGGTCACGCCGTTCAGCACCGTGTCGAAGATCGGCAGCGGGAAGTCACCGGGCGGCAGGCCGTTGAGCGCGACCGTGCCGCCGCGTCCCACCATACCCATCGCCTGTTCGAAGGCCTTGGGCGACACGGCGGTGACCAACACCCCATTCGCGCCTCCGATCTGCTTCTTCACGAAAGCGATCGGGTCTTCCGAACGGGCGTTGACTGCCAACGTGGCCCCCAGCGACCGGGCGAGGTCGAGCTTCCTGTCATCGACATCGACGGCGACGACGTTGAGGCCCATCGCCTTGGCATATTGCACGGCGAGATGGCCGAGACCTCCGATGCCGGAGATCACCACCCAGTCGCCCGGTTTGGTGTCGGTTACCTTGAGGCCCTTGTAGACGGTGACGCCGGCGCACAGGATCGGCGCAATATCGACGAACGAAACGTTGCCGGGCAGATGCCCCACATAATTGGGATCGGCGAGAACATATTCGGCAAAGCTGCCGTTCACCGAATACCCGGTATTGTGCTGCTCCTCGCACAGCGTTTCCCAGCCGCCCAGGCAGTGCGTGCAATGGCCGCAGGCATCATATAGCCATGGCACGCCCACCCGGTCGCCCTCCTTGACATGCTTCACACCTGCGCCAACCGCGACCACATGTCCGACGCCCTCGTGACCAGGAATGAAGGGTGGATTGGGCTTGACCGGCCAATCGCCCTCAGCGGCATGCAGGTCGGTGTGGCACACACCGGTGGCTGCGATCTTGACGAGGATCTGGCCGGCGCCAGGTCGGGGCACCGCGACTTCCTCCATGACCAATGGCTTTCCGAATTCACGGACGACCGCGGCTTTCATCGTGCTTTCCATGGCGATGTTCCTCTCTCAGAAATGCGCGTCGATATCGACGACATCGATCAGCTTGTGATTGACGAACTCCTTGAGGCCGAGGCCCAGCAGTTCGCGGCCATAGCCCGAGCGACGGATGCCGCCGAACGGCAGGTCGGCCTCCACCTTAGTCGGGTGATTGACGAAGACCATGCCGGTGGAAATCCGCTTCGCCACTTCGGCGCCGTGGACAGGATCGGAGGTGAAGACGGAGCCGCCCAGGCCAAAGGGCGAGTCGTTGGCGATGCGCACGGCATCGTCCTCATCCTTCGCACGGAACAGCATCGATACCGGACCGAAGAATTCCCAATAACGGGCCGGATTGCCCTCATCGAGGTCGGTCAGAAAAGTTGGCTGCACGAAAGCCCCCTTGTTCGGCACTGTAGGACCGACTTCCTCAGCCTTGGCGCCCAGTTCGACGGCCTTGCGGATCTGTTCCTTGATGTCGTCGGCCGCCTTTTGCGAGGAGAGCGGCGCGAGAGTGGTGCCGGGGTCGGAGGGGTCGCCCATGACGAGCTTGGCTACGCCCTTGCGATAACCGTCGAGGAAGGTGTCGTAGACTTCATCGACGACGATCATGCGCTTGGACGAAACACAGACCTGGCCACCGTTCCAGTGCCGGCCGAAGACGGCCCAGTCGATCGTCTTGTCCATGTCGGCATCGGCGAGCACGACAAAGGCGTCGGCGCCGCCCAGTTCCATGGTCGACTTCTTGAGCGCCTTGCCGGCCTCGGATGCAACCACCGCGCCGGCAGCTTCCGAGCCAGTCAACGCCACGCCATGAACGCGCGGATCGTTGATGATGAGGTTGATCTGATCGCGCGTTGCATAGAGATTCTGGAACGCGCCTTCCGGCAGACCCGCTTCGTTCATCAGTCTCTCGAACGCCGCGGCGCTCTGCGGAACGTTCGAGGCGTGCTTGAGGATCAGCGTGTTGCCGGCCGAGAGTTGCGGCGCGAGAATGCGGGCAATCTGATAATAAGGGAAATTCCATGGCTCGATCGCCAGGAGGACGCCGAGCGGCTCGTGCACCAGCATCGCCTCGCCTTCGGCGGGATCGAGCACCGGCAGCTTCTCCGGCTTCAGCAGGTCTTCCGCATGCCGAACATAATATTCGAAGATCTTGGCGGAGAGTTCCACCTCGGCCTTCGCTTCGGCGACCAGCTTACCCATTTCCAGCGTCAGCAGGCGGGCAAAAGCATCGCTGTCCCGGCGCAGGATGTCTGCGGCATTCTGCAGGATACGGCCGCGCTCGGCGAAGGAGGTTTCGCGCCAACTGAGGAAAGCCGCGTCTGCTTTGTCCAGCGCGGTCTTCACCTCCTCGTCCGTTGCGTCGGGAAAGGTCGCAACAGTGTCTCCGGTATAGGGATTGATGGTCGCGTAGGTCATTGTCCATTCTCCTGTGGTGAATCAGATTTCGGGGGTAAGGGGTACGGTCACGCGCCGAGATCCTTCACGGCCTGCACCATCTGCGTCAGCACCGCCTGGGCATCCCCATAGACCATGCTGCAATTCTCGTTGAAGAAGAGCAGGTTCTCGAAGCCGGAATAACCTTTGCCCTGACCGCGCTTGACGACATAGACCTGGTGGGCCTGGTCGGTATCGAGGATGGGCATGCCGTAGATCGGCGAGGATTTGTCGGTGCGTGCCGCCGGGTTGACGACATCGTTGGCCCCGATGACCAGCGCGACATCGGTGTTGGCAAACTCGGCGTTGATATCTTCCATATCGAAGATGATGTCATAGGGCACGCCGGCTTCGGCGAGCAGCACGTTCATGTGACCGGGCATGCGCCCCGCAACCGGATGGATCGCGAACTTCACGCCGACGCCTGCGGCCTGGAGCAGCTTCACGCGAACTCGTTCATCTCGGCATACTCGGCCGCTCTTGACCCGGCCATCGGCAACCGCACCGCCATAATCGACGGCCATATAACCGCCTGAATGACCGCCCGGATAGAACTCGGTACCTGGACTGCGCCATGCTGTGCCCCTCCTCTCTGGAGGCGAATAAGGCCTCAAATTACGTATTTGTCCCAGCTCGCATAATGTTCGGGGCTGCGCTTGCCGCGCGGCAGGCTGAGCCCGATGAGCGCGATTCCCACGACCACCGACACGATCGCCCCGAGGGGGCCGGCCCCTGTCAGCAGGAACGGGGCAGCGACGAGCCATGCCCCGAACGCGACATTGATGAAGCGGAGAGCGCGGGCCACCTCTGCGGTGGCAATGATCGCGACTGTGATCACGAGGGCGCCGACGACATGGTCGCTGTTCGCCATCTCGCCTTCGTTCCCCAGGATCACCCGCGTCAGCATCAGGAAGGCGCCGAGCACGATACTGGCCGCCAGCGTCCACGGCAGCGTCAGCCCGCGCTTCGCATCCGCCCAGAAGGTAGAAGGCGAGGCCATCACGTCGGATGCGTCCTCGGCCCCCGCCTCGACCGCGTCGCCCTGGAAGAAGGTGCGGATCAGCGGCTTGCCGCGGCGCTTCGCCCAGGCGAGGAACTGGCCCATGGCAATGACCTCGTCCAATGCGAACGGGATCATGATCAGCATGGCGAGCGCGGCGATCAGCGCCAGCGTGCTCCACGTGCCGATGACGATCGGCTGGCTGATGATGAAATAGATGCTGACGACGCCGAGCGGAATGACGAGAATGCCGAAGAAGGTCACCATCCACGGCATGGTCCGCCAGCGGTCGCGGGTGCCCATCACCGCCATAAGAATTTCGAGCACGTAGCTGACTGTACCAAGACCGCCGTCGGGGATCGGCCAAGCCTTCGACATGTCGGATGTAATGATCTCCTCGGTCCCATTACGCGGGTCGGCCAGCGATCCAGCAAAGAACGGCTCCCACACAGTATCGATGTGGCCTAACTGGTAGGCCGTCAGGATACGCGAGGTCAGAAGCCCAATCAGCGCCATGGCGACGATCGGCAGCCGCTGCGCGTCCGTCGATGGCGAATAGGTCCAGCCAGGCGGGATGTTCTTGGGGTCCATCATGCCCGCCATGCTCATGCCCGGCATCATTGGCACGAGCACCGACAGGGCGATCACGGCCGAGCCGATGAGCAGGTTGTTGTTGTACTGCGCGGCGCTCGGGCTCCAGAAGATCAGCGGCGCGAAGAACAGCCAGATGCCGATGAACGCGACAGCCCACTGCGCCCATGTCTTGGTGCGCGGGGCGAGCGACAGCGCGCCGAACAGCGCGATGGCGAGCCCGCTGACGACATCGCTGATAGCCAGTGCGCTGGCCCGCCATTCGATCGAAGGCAGCCCGCGATCGACGGTTACGAAACGCGCGGCTTCGCCGACGCTCTGCGTGGTCATGGAATCATAGATGAGCGGGCTGGAGGCGAGCCACAGACCGAGACCGATGTTGGCGTAAAGCGCCCAGCGTGCGCGGCGCTCATCGCGGTCCATCAAGGCCATGTGATCGCCGTGCCCGCCGTGGTCCGACATGACCGCGACCGCGGCGCCGGACCCGTGCCCCATCGCCGCGTGGTCCATTTTGCTGTGATCCATCCCGCCGTGATCTATGCCGCCCGTTCCGGCGGCCGCTGCGGGCTGGTGGTGGCCAGACCCCGCAAGCTCGGCCTCTGGCTCTTCATCCCACGCGACCAGGTTCTCGTTGAGCTTGTTGTTCCGGTACCAGGCCCGCGGATGCCGCTTGAGCGCAGCGACGATCGTCGGCAGCGTGTCGCGAAGGTTGTGCTTCGGCTCCCATCCGAGCAGCGAACGTGCACGCGAGATGTCCAGGATGTAGTGATCGTTGCTGCTGTCGATCATCCACGGCTTGATAAAGTCTTCACTGCCGAGCGCCTCGTTCTGCAGGATGATCCCGGCCTTCGCGAGCGGCTGCGGGATGCGGATCGTCTTCCAGCCCTCGCCGTGGAGCGCCTCCCCGACGATGTCCTGGATCTCGGCATAGCCGGGCGGGTCGGGTTCGCCGACGAGCAGTGGCAGTTCTGACGGCAAGTCGTGCCGCCGATCGACGAGGCGCACCACGGCGTCGGCCAAGTCCTCGCGGTGCACCGATGACTGTGCCGCGCACAGCATGCCGGGATAGAAATGCGAGATCAGGCGGTGCTCGTAGATCTGCGATATCTGCTGCGCGAGAAACGCCGAGCGCCCGTCGTCGTCGTAAACTCCTGCGGCGCGGAGGAAGACGGCGGGGATGTTCCCGTGGCGCTCATGCAGCAATGCCTCGGTGTCGACCTTGGACTGCGGATACGCCCAGGACGCACCGATTGGCGACTCCTCGCTGATGCGCTCCTCCGGAGTGGCGGTCGGCTTATGGACCAGCATCGTGCTGGCGAAGACGAATTGCTCGACCTCGAACGATTGCAGCCCCTCAATCAGCCGGCGGGTGCCCTGGACTGTCACCTTGTCATAGAGCGGGTTAGGCTTGCCGGTTATGTCGTAATAAGCGGCTAGGTGGATAACCGACGCGATGCGGGCGCCGTATCGTGCGCGCACCTCCTCGAGCGCGGCGCGGACCGCCTCGTCGGACCCGAGATCGATGGCGACCGCGGCCGCAGGAGGCGGCGGGTCCGGAGGACCGGCACGATCAAGGCCGACAACCGTGTAGCGTTCGCCGAGCCGGGCAATTAGCGCGGCGGCGATGAAACCGCTCGCACCCGTGATCAGAACGACGCCGCCGCCACCCTGGCCGCTGCCGGCTTCACTGCTTTTGCCATCGATCATGACTTGCTACCCTCGTTCGTTTGTCTCTGAAAACGTTAACAGGCCAGCTTTTCAGCCTTAACCCGCGGCGTGTGCGGGCATCCGGTCATAGAACTCGACCTGCATTCGCATCGGTCCGAACGGTTCGACAAAATGTGGTTGGTCCGGGAGCACCAAGCCAGGACAATCGGGATCGAGTATGGTTTCCGAGGCCGGGTCGAGAACATGATAGCGCAATCGCCCGGCGCGCACTCGAATGGCGCCCACACCCCAGGCTTAGTGCGATGCTCTTTTCGCAGCCCGGCCGGAAGCGTGTTCTCGTCGAACACAGGGGTGCATTTATAGGGCAGCGGTCGCTCTGGAGGCGGAGAGCTCATGACAATGAATCCATCACTTCGTAGCCGCGTAGGTCAGATATTCGTCTGATCGGCGGGAACGTCGCGCGGCAGCGTCGCGGCGTCCTCTGCGTCCGTCTCGACCGGTAGGTTCGCGCCGAGTGCGTGGCATGTCATCGAGATCGAACCCATCGAAAAGCCGCGCACGATCGGTTCCGGCCGGGCGTCCTCAGCGGCCGCCAGGCCTGCCAGGTAGAGGAGCGGAACGAAGTGGTCGGGCGTAGGCACGGCGCGCGCGTAGTCGGGATGCTCGCGCACCCTCAGAATGTCGCTTGGCGCGTCGGCGAGCTGCGCTACCACGGCGTCGTCGAACCGCTCTGCCCAATCGAATGCTGTGTTAGGCTGGTCCCACTGGATTTCTCGTAGGTTATGGACGACGTTGCCGCTGGCGAGGATCGCCACGCCGCTGTCGCGCAACGCGGCGAGCCGCGCGGCGATGTCCACATGGTATTCGAGCGGGCGCAGCGCATTGATCGAAAGTTGCACCACGGGCACGTCGGCTTGCGGGTAGAGGTGCGCGAGCACGGACCAGGTGCCGTGATCGAGCCCCCACTGATCGCGGTCGAGACCAACCCATTCCGGTTTCACCACTTCCGCAATCTCCTGCGCCACGTCCGGCGCGCCGGGTGCCGGATAGTCGAAGTCGAACAGCGCCTGCGGGAAGCCGTAGAAATCGTGGATCGTTCGAGGTCTCGGCATGGCCGTCACCGCGGTCGCACCGAAATACCAATGGGCCGAGACGACCAGCAGTGCACGGGGACGGGGCAGTGTTCGCCCGAGCGACTTCCAGGCGTCGGTGAAGCCGTTCCGCTCCAGCGTGTTCATCGGGCTACCGTGGCCGATGAACAGTGCAGGCATCCGCCCGGCGACCATCATGCCCCTTCCCCGCGACGCTGGAGGGAAGCGTCCATGCCCGGCATCGCTGCCATGGTAAGGTCGGCCTTGGAGAAAGCCGGCACGAGTTTCTCGCTGAACTGAAGGCTGATCTTCTCGGGGGTCGCGACGGCCGCGTTGGCGGCGGGGCTGGAGGACACCAGCTTCGGGTGCGCGTTCGCCACGCCGCCTGCGAAGAATAAGGCCGCGGCGGCAGTCGTGATGAACAAGCGACGCATCAGGGTAATCTCCATTTCGATTGGGTTCACCTGTATTACGCAGCCGGGCGGGTCACCCCTCACGATCTTTTTCGTGCCGCCGCGCCTCTCGATGAGGGGTTAGCGGGGGAGGCGCGTATTCAGAAGGGAGTACAGAGCGCTTTTCACTGCGCCTTCCCGTCCGGACGAGGTGTCGCGGCGGGCCTGACGGGCGCTTGCGCGGGGTAATGATGAGGTTGCGGTTGACCAATCAAGGCTGGACTGGCGATCCCGAGGAGGTCATCGACTGTCTGATTGTGGGCGGCGGTCCCGCAGGCCTCACGACCGCGATCTATCTGTCCCGGTTTCTCAGGAGCTGCGTCGTCTTCGACACGGCGGCAGGGCGCGCCGCCTCCATCCCGCGCTCGCACAACCTTCCAGGATTTCCCGGCGGCATTTCCGGCGTCACGTTTCTTGCGCGCCTGCAAGCTCAGCTGCACGAATATGGCGGTACGATCCAGAGCGGTGAGATCGACGCGATTGTCGCATCAGGCGACCATTTCTCGGCAAGCTGCGGACTGAACGTCATGTACGCGCGGACCGTGGTCCTCGCGACCGGGGTCGTCAATCGACGTCCAGAGATGCCCGATGCGATGCATGACATCGGCGTCGCGCGTGGTCTTATTCGCTACTGCCCGATTTGCGATGGTTATGAGGCTCGGCGGATGAACGTGGCGGTGCTCGGCTGCGACGGCCATGGCGCTGAAGAAGCCGAATTTCTGCGCGCTTATGGCGCCAAGGTCACGCTTCTCGCCGAACGGTCGCTCGACCTCGCTCCAATGGAATTTGCCAAGCTGAACCAGCAGGGCATCGATGTCGCGCCTTCGCCTCTCGAGCAGCTGCGTCTGGGCGAGTGTGTCGAGGTGCGGTTGGCCAACGGCCTGGGGCTACAATTCGACACGCTTTACCCTGCGCTCGGCTCGTCGCCTCGAACGCGGCTTGCCACTTCGCTGGGCGCGAAGCTCAGCGAATCAGGTTGCGTGCTGACCAACGCCCGCCAACAATCCTCTGTTGCTGGCCTCTACGCGGTTGGCGACGTTGTGGAAGGGCTCGATCAGATCAGCGTCGCGACCGGACAAGCAGCGATCGCTGCGACCGCAATCCATAACCTGTTGCGCGACAGCGACAGCGGATTGGCATCCGCCATGGCCGGGCTGTGTCCCGCTCGGGGCGTACTGCCGACCTAGCGCGAGCTATTGGCAGTGCAACGAGTAAAGCCGCCACCCAGCGCTGAATCGTACCCACACGACGATCGGCGACACGGCCCTTCTCCGTTCAAATTCCCGCACTACGATCCCGGGCTCGCTCACGCAGGCGGCATGGGCGTCGAGACGGTGCGCTACCACCAGCGCCAGAGGTTACTCGACACGCCAAAGCGGCCGCACGGTCGTAAGCGCCGATGGAAGGTGGCGTTGACGCGGCCTGTCAGGCTTTGCGGCGTGTCCGCGGCGCCCATTTTTTCGCGAGCGCTTCCAGCCTTGCCTCGATCAGTGGGATATCGGGCTGGGCGTTGGGATCATGGTCGTCGCCGAGGGTATCGAGCGCTTCTTCATGATATTCATGCTGGGGGTCGCCGAACGCTTCGAGTTTTTCGGCGTAACCCCATGGGCCGCCACAGTCCTCTGGCGGCCGCATGCCTACTGCATTGAGAATGAGCGGATATGTCAGGTGCGGGCTGGCCGCGGTGACGCGCTCGATCTTGACGCTATGCTCCCAGGCGTCGCCAAAGTCGTAGAGATATCGGAAGGTCTTTCGCCTGGTGTCCGCCAGAACCTGAGCGAGAGTGGCCTTACGGGCATCGAGCGGTCCGTCGAAGCCATATTCAGGATCAGGGATGCCGAAGCCGGTTTGCCCGAAGCTCATTTCCCACAGGTGAGAGTCCGTCCAGGAGAAGGCAGTCTGGAAGACGGTGTGCAGACGATCGAGCCGGATATTGAGCGGCACCTCCAGCGTTCGGCTGACGATGGGCGGGACATCGTCCAGCGTAATCTTCATCCGCACGACAGTGCCGTTGCTCACGCAGCCTTCTCCAGATCGTTGGTCAGCCTTGATGCCTGCCAGTTCCACGGCAAGAAGTCATCGATCCGATTGATCGGGTGATCACCGATGCGCTCGATGACGTCAGTGAACCATGCCTCGGGCTCGACGCCGTTGAGCCGGCATGTGCCCGCCAGGGCGTAGAAGAGCGCCGCCGCTTCTCCCCCCTTCATGGAGCCGACGAACATCCAGTTCCGGCGCCCGAGCGCGACACCGCGCAGGGCGTTCTCCACCAGATTGTTGCTGATCTCGAGCCGACCGTCATCGCAGTAACGGATCATGGCCTGCCAGCGGTTGAGCGGATAGCGACAGGCACGCGCCAGATTGCTGTCGGAAGACAGGCCACGGTTCTGGGTTTCAAGCCAGACGCGCAAAGCCTCGAGCTTCGGCACCGCCTTGATCTGGCGGATGCGTCTTCGCTCATCAGGTGGCGCACCCTTGATATCGCGCTCGATGGCGAAGAGTTCGGCGATCCGCACGACCGCCTCCGCCGCGATCGGTGACGGGCTCTTATCCAGGATGTCGGTAAACTTCCGGCGCGCGTGGCTCCAGCATCCCACTTCGACGATATCCCTGAGCGCCTTGGTCTTGGGGTCACGGTAAAGTGCGTTGTACCCGGCAAAGCCGTCTGCCTGTAGATACCCCCGATAGTCGGCGAGATGTTCTGCCGGATGCGCTCCGCCACGATCGGCGCTGAAGCGGAAGACCACGGCAGGCGGGCTCATGTCGCCGCTGGAGCGGTCATCACGCAGATATACCCACAAGTGCCCGGTCCGGCTGCCGTCGCCATTGCCCAGCAAGGTGACCGGCGTGTCGTCACCATGAATCTTGGCGGCTTCCCGGATATAGGCGAACAGCCGCTCGCCCAGCGGCGCCAGCAGCCATGCCAGTTTCCGTGCCCAGCGGCTCATCACGTCCCGATCGATGTGGAGTCCCACGCGGCGAAAGATCACTGACTGCCGGTGCCAGGGCTGATGATCGACAAAGCGGCTCACGACGAGGTGGGCCAGCAAGGCGCTGCTCGCCATCACCTTGGGCAGCGGCAGATCGACAGCGGGCGCCTGGCGGATCTGTTCGCAGGACCGGCACACCAGTCTTGGCCGCACGTGACGGATGACCCGGAAGCGCGCAGGGACATAGTCGAGGACCTCAGTGACAGCCTCGTCGATCTGTACTGACGGCCCGTTACAACCGGTACTGCACGGGCGGGGCTGATGATCGACTGTATGACGCGGGAAGTGCGAAGGAAGCGGAACACGGCCGCCGGATTTGCGGGCCGATTTCACCACAAGCGGCGCCGCCACCTCATCGTTGGCGGGTTCTGGTGCATCGACCTCCTCGAACATCAGCCGCAGCTGGGCGATATCCATTTTCTCGGAGCTGCGGCCGAACTGGACGCGCAGCAGCCGCGCGACGCGATGCTCGAGCTTTTCGATCCGCAAGGTCTGGGCTTTGACGGTGGCTTGCGCCGCCGTCAGTTCGGCCCGTTCCTGCTCCATGACATCGGCCATCTCCAGCAGCATTTTCTGCAGGAGAACCGGGTCTGTGGGAAGGCGATCAAGGGCGAACCGCATGCCGCCGATAATAGCCGAAGCCCACGGTAAATCCTACATAAAATGGCGGTTTTCCTGATCTTTGTGGCTATGCGAGCCTCGGCGTGATCACCGCGTCGTGGACGATCGCCTGCTTCCAGTTCAGCCCTTCGACGAGCATCGCAAGCTGGGCTGCCGACAGGCGTAGCGCGCCCTCATGAGCACGAGGCCACACGAACTTTCCGCGCTCGAGACGCTTCGCATACACGCATAGCCCGGACCCGTCCCAGACCAAGGCCTTCAACCTGTCGCCCCTTTTCCCGCGGAACAGGAAAACCGCCCCCGAGAAGGGATCAAGCTGAAGAATATTGCGCACCTGCGCCGACAGCCCATCAAACCCCTTGCGCATGTCGCACGGCGCCAGCGACAGATAGATTTTCGTCGAAGGCGGGAACGCCAGGCTCATTGATCCAGCTCCCGCAGGACATCGAGCACCTGTTTCAGGGCGGCCCGATCGACCTCGCCATCAACCAACACCGTCAGGCCGCACCGCCCTCGAACCTCAATCCGCCCTGGCTCCCGAGCTTTGGCCGACGGCGAAGACGATGCCAATTCGACAGGCACGAAGCCCGCCATCGCTCCGCGAAGCAGCTGCTTGCGCCAGGTATAAAGCTGGCCTGTTCCAACGCTGTGCCGCCGAGCCACGGCCGATACGATCGCCCCCGGCGCCGTCGTCTCCTTCAGGATCGCCAGCTTCTCCTCGTCGCTCCAGTTCCGACGCCGCTCCACCCGTACAAGCGCTCCGCCATCACCGCGACCGCTCATACGAGGCTCGTTTGACTGCTCGATGTCCATGCTCACGCCTCCTCAAAGGCCGCGAGCTTTCCTATTCCGGTGCCGGCAACAAGGCCGCCTTCCGTCGGCGCTTACGCACGGTCCAACGCAAAGGCCGGAACATTCAGGTTTGTAACCTCTTGCTTCGACAGGTGGTGAGACCACTGCCTGAACAGGAGAGAACGATGCACCACATGAAAGAGATGATCGCGACGCATCCGGACGTGAAAGGAAGCACGAACGATGCACTGATCCGCTGTCTCGAGGAGTGCTACTCATGTGCTCAAACCTGCACGTCGTGCGCTGATGCCTGTCTGGCGGAAGAGATGGTCGCGCAGCTTCGCCAGTGCATTCGTCTGAACCTCGACTGCGCCGACATCTGCTTGGCGGCAGGCTCGCTCGGCACCCGCCGCACCGGCAGCAACGAGCAGGCGCTGGTCGCGGCTCTTCAAGCCTGCGCCATCGCCTGCGGGCTGTGTGCGGAGGAGTGCGAGAAGCATGCGAGCATGCACGAGCATTGCCGCATCTGCGCTGAACACTGTCGCCGCTGCGAACAGGCTTGCAACGAAGCGGTTCAGTCGATCCGCTGATCAGCCGAGGACGCGTCCTTGGCGGAGACGCGTCCTCGACGGTCCCTGTTCAGGAAACGACCGCTTCACGCACACAGCCGGACTGGGTCAGAACGCCAAGTGGTTTATTCCGCCATGCATGAAGGTTCCGCCAAGGAACCCCTGGATGGAGATCGCCAGCGTCATCAGGCCAAGCAACACCCAGTACAACGTCCGCGACCGCTCGGGACCCTTACGGTGGCGCGCTGCCATCCAAGCCAGCGCAACGCCGAAGACCGCGATCAACGTTCCCAGCCAGCGATGCGTCATCAGGATCGGGTTGCGGTCGGTCAGGTAGAACCCGCCTGCGAACCAGCCCAGGAACGCCGCCGCGATTGCTCCCAGCGCTCCGACGACCAACATTATATGTGCGACATGCTGATAGTCCCGGTTGCGGCGCCACAACCCGAACAGCTCCACCCCGAACGCACCGATGAACAGTGCGATGGGAAAATGAATGACCATGGTGTGCAGCCGACCCAGCCAACTCACAAGACGTTCGCCGAAACTCTTGTTCTTGTTAGCGGTCTCCTCGTGCATGCCGCCCATGTCCATGTCATCGCCGGCGATGTCGCGGCCGGCCATGTTCATGTCCACGGTCGACATAGAGCCCATCCCCATGTGACCGTCGCCAGCGTCTGCTCCATCCTTTTTCTGAGTCTCGCCTGCGCTGTTAGCGGCCGGCCCGGGACCGGCCCCGAGCGCATCGTGATCTTCATGAGCCGATGCCGACGTGCTTACTGACATTGCAACCGCAAGGAGCAAAGCGAAGGCCCCGCCTCGTTTACCGCCCATCACCCGACCCCTTGATCCGTGTTCATCGATTCCCGTTTTCCTCACCCGTCCGAACCCTTTTGTGAACTCTTCGCCTGCTCTTTCAGACGAACTGGACCGTGGAGCTACGCCGGCTGCGGCGGCCGGGTCCTGCGCCGCTAGCCTGAAAAAACCGCCGATCAGCTGCCGTGGCGCGCGAACAGGCGGCGCCCGCCGGGACCGAAGGCGACCACGTCATAGGCCTGCGTCTTGACGCCCGGCACTTCCATTCCCGGCGAGCCGAGCGGCATACCGCCGACCGCGAGGCCTCGCACACCCTTGGGCCGGGTCGCGAGAGCCCGCTTCATATCGGCAATCGGCACGTGGCCCTCGAAAGCCATGCCATCGGCGATTGCTGTGTGGCAGGACGAGACGTCCGCAGGGACCCCCGCGCGCTTCTGCAGCGCCGGGCGATTGGAATCATCGACGACGCGCACCTGGCGTCCGAGCTGCCGCTGCACCTGCGCTGCCCACTTGGCGCAACAGCCGCAGCCGGGATCGCGGTGCATAACGATCGGGGGTGGCCGCGCTGACGGCAACCGGAACCAACAAGGCTGCGGCAGTAAGCGCGGATCGTAAAGCTGTCTTCATGGAAAAACTCCTTGGTCATTCCTCCCGCCCCTCGTGGGGCGGGAGGAACGAAGATTATCACTGAGGTCGCTTGCTCATCGACCGGAGCATCGCCTGGAGTTCACCGATGCTCTTGTTTTGCTCGGCAATAGACTTCTGAGCCATTTGCCGGGTCTTCGCATCGGGCGCCTCGCGGAGAACGATCTGCGACATGGCAATCGCACCGCGGTGATGCTCGATCATCTTGCGGGCCCACGTCTCATTTGCATTGGCGCCTTTGGCCCTCATCATCTTCTCGTGCATCGCCATCTCGGCGGGCATGAAGGGCGTGTTCATGCCAGGCATGTTGTCGTGGTTCATGCCCTGCATTTTCGAGTGGTCCATGCCTTGCATCTGCTGCTGAGCCAAAGCCGGGCTCGCTGCCATCGCCGCCAGAGCCAGAGCTGTAAGTGTCTTAAACATTGCCTGCTCCTTCTTGGACTTAGTCAACGCAACAAAGCCCAATCGGCCTCAAAACCATGTGCGAATGCCCAGAACAAGGCTGGTCGATGACGCATCCTCGCCGTCCTCGCGTGCAAAACGAGCAGAGCGGCCCACTCTGCGCTCGTATGAAACACCGATATAAGGGGCAAACTCGCGCTTCACCTCGTAGCGCAGCCGCAAGCCAAGCTCGAGGTCCGACAAGCCCGAGCCGATCCGGTCTTCCGGAACGTCTTGCGCCGCAAATTCCGCTTCGAGACGAGGCTGGAGGATCAGGCGCTGGGTGATACGCTGATCGTAATACCCTTCAACGCGGCCGAGCACGTCACCCTTGCTAGACAAGAACAGTGCGCCCTCCACATCGAAAAAGCCTGGGGCCAGGCTCTCGAACCCAACCGTAGCGTAGACACGGGAGGGGTTGGGCTTGAAGTCGTAACGAATCCCGGCCTGGAAGTCGGTGAAGGGTCCGATCGCCCGTGCATAGAGCGCCTGCAGCTCCGCCCTTTCCAGGCTTCTCCCAAAGTTCCCTTCGCCTTCGGTTTTAAGAACCAGGCGATTGATGTCGCCACCGTACCAGGCACCGCCATCCCATCGATAGGCGTCGCGACCGTCGCGGACCTGGTATTCGGCCAGATTAAATATGACCTGCGAGAAATTCTGGCCGCCGTGCATCGACTGCAGATGCTGCTGCGAATGCGCCATGGCGTCGGCAAGCCGGGCGTTGTCGGCCCTGAGTTCAAGCTCCAAGGCACGCCTTCGAACGGCGAAGCGTGACTCCAGCGTCTCGAGCTTGGTCCGTTGAGCTTCGTCCAGCTCGAGCCCGTCGTGGAGCAAGCTATGAAGTTCCACGCCCGGGCTCGGTGGGGAAGGGAACAACTCGCGCCCAGCCCACACGCCTGCGATCGCTGCCAAGAACACGACGGCCGCGATCAGCATCGTTCTCCGGGCGCTGCTCGTCACTGGAACGCCAGCAAGGTCGAAGGCGCTAGCGGCGTGGCGGGCCCGAAAGGTGTCAGCGCCGGCACCTGCGCAGTCGCCGCTGCGGACGACAAGCCGCCGCCCACCACTCCCAAGGCTGTCT
>OJGZ01000005.1_pt1 | contig 160558 bp, 169 predicted proteins | sample 1595051 | NCBI WGS metagenome assembly OJGZ01 (sample SAMN05416800, study PRJEB24817) | seawater metagenome | isolation source: Sea water | place: Canada:Atlantic | collected 2013-07 | reverse complement strand
CGCCGAAGGCACGATCACGCTCGACATGGCCAAGGCCTACGGCGCGATCTCCGACTTGGAGCGGCAGGCGCATGTCTATGCCGAGTTGCAGGATGCCTGGTATCAGATCACGCCTGATACGATCCGCCGCATGGTGCTTGATGCCACGGTGCGCGGTTCCGATCCGCGAGCGGTTCTCGTCGGACGCGATGCCTACCTCGCCGCAGGTGGGCGGATCGAACGCGAACTGTTCGACGACGATGCCAGCGAGAGCTGGATCGATGTCGCGCTGCTCGAAGACCTCGCGCACAAAGCCATGGAAGAAGCAGCAGAAAAGGCCGCGCTCGAATATGGCCTTGCCTGGGTGCGCCCGACGCTTGGCAACTACGTCAGCCATGACCTCGTCGAAGGTCTCGGCCGTCTGCCATGCGAGCCTGCGCCGATGACCGAACAGGAAGCGAAGGAACTTGGCGAGCTCGAGGCCGACTACGACCGCGTCGCCGCAGTGCTCGAAGACGAAGACAGCGACGAAGACGAGGTCGCCAAGGCCGAACAGGAACTCGTGGTGATCGACCGCGCCATGTGCGCGCTCAATGATCGGCCGCCAGTACTCGCCGATGAGCTGAAATCCGAGGCTGGAGCTTTCCTCGTCCTCTCGCGCAATGGCGAACCGACTTTGGTCCCGCAGTTCTATACTCAGACCGAAGTCATCGCTGACGAAGGTGTGGTCGAGGCAGTCGAGAACATTGCAACGGTGAAGACTAAAGGGAGCTCGCTGTCGCAGCGCCTGCTCGACGAACTGGCCATGCAGCGCCGCGACATCCTGGCGATCCATCTCGCCAACGATCCGGCATTGGCGCTCGACTTCTTGGTCTTCACGCTCGCCGATGCCGATGGGCATGACTGGCGCGCCAAGAAAGCGTCGACGCTGGTCGGCTCGGTTGCTTCCGGCCCGGTTACCGGGTTCGAGGCCAAGGATGCGCCCGCGAGTGCTGCTTTGGCCGAGTTTGCCGGGTCGCTCGATGAAAGCTGGCGCTCTGGCGAAAGCGATGTTGAGCGGTTTGCCAGGTTCCGGGCACTATCCGACGAGGGGCGCTCGGCCTGGCTTGGTCATGTCGTCTCGCGCACGCTTGTCGCGAGCCTGGCCTGCGAAGGCGAGCGCTCGGTGCCTATGCATGAGGCTCTGGGCTCGCTCCTGGAAATCGAGACCGCGCATTGGTGGCGTCCCACGGCGGCCAACTATTTCGACCGCGTGGCCAAGGCCCGCACGCTCGAGGCACTCGATGCTGCCGGTGGTCCCGAACTGGTCAGTCGCTACGCTGCATCGAAGAAGGCCGAATTGGCGAGCGCTGCCGAGCGCATCTTCTCCGGCAACTTCATTGGCGAGTCTGAGGTCAAGGAGCGGGCGCAGGCTTGGGTTCCGCCGATCATGCGTTTCGCCGGTTCGGATGAAGTCGAATTGGCCGACCACGAAGGAAACGAGGCGGTCAACGGCGAAGGAACTGACGAGATTGCCGAGCAGGCTGCCTGACCCCTCCTGACAGGTCTAGGTCACTCGGCGGGCGGTCCGTCCCTCTAGGGACGGGCCGCCTTTTCGTGTTCTTCCAGTGCGGCGTCCGACACGATACTTCTGAATGCCACATTCCTAGTGCTGAGGAAGCGTGTCAGCAGTCGCCGACAAAGCGGTCATTGAGCAGCCGTAGCTTGTTCGTTGATAGCTGTCCTTCGTTCATGCGAAACTCAAGAACTGGACCAACTCACAGACCGAAGGCGCCACCTCTTATCAGCGGAACAAACTTCGTCCACGACGCCCAAGCCCTCGCTCGTCCAGCCCCTTCTGGATCAATGCCAGAAGGCGGTCCCTCCAATCGTCGGAGTGGATGATCCGATCGAAGTGGGCATCGCGGTCGCGAAGCAGTTCGAGGCGGGAGCGCTGCGATGTGGTAGGCCAATCCTCGTACAGGACGTAAACTGCATTCCCGTATTTGAGGTTCTCGAACACCACCAGATCATCGGCGAACTGAGCTCCGAAATAGGAGCCGAAGCCGCCTTGCCCGCGAATATATGCGGTGGGGTTCAGCCGCTCGAAAAGACGCACACGGTCGCGGACATGCTTGTCGAAGTCCGGTGCGTTGCGCGGGTCCACTGGTTGTTGCGCCAGTCGCTCGATCACCTCGTCTATCGTGCCCGGCGGGAAGATTTGCCAGTCGAGGGTAATGGTGGCGATGTAGTCGTCCCGCGTGGCGTCGGCCGCGAAAACCCCCGTTACACCCGTGTTCTCCTGAAGAACATTTATGGACCACAGTAGCATCAGATCGAACTCGCGTTCGGCCCGCTCCAGGTAAGGGGTCAGGGTGAATCTGATGGCGACGTAATCACCGCCCCCGTCTTGCAGCACCTCCGGTTGGATCAGCATCCCCTGCGGTTCGAACACCTGATGCTGATAGACCTCACGATCCCATGTGTGCATGTGGGTGCCGTATGTGCCTGCATCCCCAAAATTCGGCGTCTCGAATACATAGGTTTTCGTGACCATCGGCCAGTCGGTTCGCTTCCGATCCCACCCGTGGGCACTACGCTCCGACCATTTACCGGCATCCGCGGGAGGCATTACCGGCCCATCGATGATTATGGCGCCGTCCGCTGCCCGCAATCCGATGTGGGCGTATTCGCCCCGTTCGATGTCTGCGCGAGCAATCCTCTTCGTGGCTGCAATCACAATAAGATCGCCCTCAACTTCTTCAAGCGCGGTCAGAACGTGCGGGGGAACCTTGCGGTAGTTCCTCTTCCACGGAAATGTACGGAAGGCCATTTGGCATCGTCTCCTGAAAAGGAAGTGCCGTCCGGGTGAGCGGGCGGCACTGAATGGTCATTTCTCGTGGGTAGTGGTGTTCGGGCTCCGCTTGCCGTGCGCGGAGGTTACAAAGCGCCCGGAGATCGCACTGCGATACGCACCGCCGGTGCTTCCGCTCTTGCCGCTCGCTTCGTGGACCGTGGTGCTCGGGCTGCGTTTCCCGTGTGCCGAGGTCACGTAGCGTCCACTGATTGCGCTACGGTAGTGCCCACCGCCACTTTTACCTTTTGCCATAATCAAGGCCCCTTGTGCTCGTGGCAGGTGAGTTCGTTACTGCCATACGCGGTGTATGGTGACTACGAGTTCGCTTGTCAAGCATAAGGAGTCAGGTTATCGCCGAACTTCCCTAACAGCACCGGAGGACAGATGCCATCCCTGCTCGGCACCAAGATTAATGAACTTCGTCGGGAACGCGGGCTCACGCTTGAACAGCTTGCGCAAGCGACCGACAGCTCAAAGAGCTATATGTGGGAGATCGAGAATAAGGACGTTGCCCGCCCATCTGCCGAGAAACTTGAGAGGATTGCGAACGCTTTAGGTGTCACGTCCGCGTTCCTGATTGACGCCTCGCAGGTCAAGCCGACCGAGGATGTGGAAGACACAGCATTCTTTCATCGATTTCAGAAAGCTGATCCCGATGTGAAGGCGAAGCTCAAGCGGATTCTGGACGTGCTAGACGATGAGGAGTGATCCCACCACACCAAGCGCGTGGGCCAATACCCTCGTGACGATGTGGGGGCCGCGGTTCCCGGTAGATGTGCGCCAAATCGCGCTCGAATACTCCAAGCGTTTCAGCGATCCCATCCTGGACATCATTGAAGCGCCGGTGCCGTGCTTCGAGGGCGCGCTTGCTCCGCTCAAAAAGCGTGGCGGGTGGGCCATCCTGTATAATCCGGGCATCCGCTCGGCAGGGCGGATTAATTACACCCTCGGGCACGAATGGGGACATTACCTTTGTCACCGCCAGCAATCGCCCGCTGGATTCGAGTGTGGTGAGAGCGACGTGCTGGGCGGATCGCGGCAGCAGGAGCGGGAGGCAGATAAGTTCGCATCCTATCTGTTGATGCCGCTCACCGATTTCCGAGCCCAGGTAGGTGCACAGCGCATGACGCTGGACCTCTTGAAGCACTGCGCTGATCGCTATGATGTATCGCTGACGGCCGCTGCGTTAAAGTGGCTGGAAAGCACCGGTCTGTGCGCCGCCGTTGTGGTCGCCACCAACGGCTTCGTGTTGTGGGGCCGCCGGAGTGCAGCAGCGGGCCGCGCTCGCATCTTTTTCCCATCCGGCATGGAATTGCCGCGAGGATCTCTCGCCGCAGGAAGCGGTGGCTCATCTCCCCCGTCTGAGGGGCAGGACCTGCCGCCGGGCGTCTGGTGGAACCGGCCGGTGCGCGAAGTCGCAATCTTTGCTGACCATTACGAAATGACAATCTCGCTGCTTATCTTTGAGGACCACGGCGTGTTGCCCGACGGCTGGGAAGACGATAAGGTCGAGGACACGGTTGATCGCTTTGCGCTGAGGAAATAGACAGCGATCGCCGACTTTGCTGTCTACCCGCTCCAGAGCGCCGAAGCAGCAATAGCCGACATTGGGAGCGCACCTGTGTTTCCGGCACATCCACGACAAAACCGTCATAGAGCGTCAATCATGGCACTCGGCGTCATCGATCACAGCAGAAAGCGTGAGGCTGACAACTGACGTGAGCCGAGTGACGTTCAGAGGGAAGGAATCGAGAGCGCAATGGCGTTTCTGATCGTTTTCCAGTGCAAACGCCTTCGTCATATATCGGCGGGCCAGGCCCAGCTGAAGTAGCGATTATAGACGTCGGCGAGGTCAGTCGGCGCAGCATGCGAGCTGATCGCGCTCGAATACCAGTGCGTTGTGGTCGCGATCGGTGTCGGGAAGGTTTGCGCGATGTAGGGATTGAACGGGCCGAAGGCTGGTGACACGGCGCGATAGTCCTTATTGATCGTCTTGAGCCAGCTCACGCAGACCGTTTGCGCTCCTGCGGCCTTCAGATAGGCCCGTGCACCCTCGAAGCTGTTACCCTCGGTGCAGATATCATCGATAACGAGGACACGCTTGCCGCCGCGCGCGGGCGGCGACTTATAGGGTTTGCCGCCCACTCCGCGGACCGGCGCCGGGTTGAGCCGGATCGTGTTGAGCTGATTGTCGAGGCCCACGCTTCCCCCTGAGGCCCGCGCGGTCTGCGATTTCACCGCTTTGGTGTGACGGAGAATGAGGTCGGGCAGATAGCTCTTGCGCAGTGACTGCCCCAGGATGTTGAGCGCCTCACTGATCACCGTCGCGTTGGAAGTCGGCGCGTGCCCGGGATAGGCGGTGATATAGTCGATCTCGTCAGCGAGACCTGAAAAATAGATGCGCGCCGCGAGAAGACGGCCCCAGAAATTCGCATCGCCGGCCCCGTGTTTCGAGGTCGCCTTGGCGTTTTCAGAATAGGCATGCGCTTGTGCGTAGCGCGGCGAGAGCGTTGTGAAAGGCGCGAGCGCATAGACCCGCAGATCGCCCTGTTCGAGCGCCCAGAACCAGCCGTCGAGGCCCAGACAGAGGCAATCGACGAAGCGCGCGACGTCGCGCGGAGAGTCGAATTGAAAGCCGTAGGGGCTCGCCACTCCGTGCCACATGACGTTCACAAACAGCAGGCCGGCATTGGCAGCGGTCTTCATATCGTCGGTGGTGTTGCCGACATAGAGGACCTCATTCCGCTGCCAGCCCTTCTCGGAGAGGATATGCGCGGTGGAATCGGCGCGTGGCTTATACGGCATCCCGTTTTGGCCGCCGATATAATAGCAGATCGGACCGAGCCGCTCTTCGAGCAGGGTCCGGAACGGCTTGGACTGGCCGGGACTGGTGACCGTCCAGTCATGGTTGCCAATGAAAACCGGCTCGACTCCCCGCGCCTTGAGATAGCGCAGCAGCCGCAGCGTTTCCTCAAACAGCGGCGCGTTGATCGTGCCCTTGGTCACGAGCACATCGTGCAGCGAAAAGATCGCCCCCTTGAGCACGGCTAGCTATCCCCAAATAGCGAAAGTTGGCCCAACTGAGCGGGTGAAGGCTTGCCGATCGCCGACCGGACGAAGGCGTCGAACCGTCTCTGGTCGTGCGGTACGGTGAAAATTTCGCCGGTCGGAAGCCCCATGCCGCGCTCCAGCACCACGCGCTCGTCCGGCCACTCAGGCAAGCGCAGGCAGGCAATAGGCCGCTCGAGCGCGGTCGCGAAGCGGACCGTATGGGCCGTGCCGCTGCGGCGATTCCATTCGGCTGGGATCAGAATCCGGCCGAGCGCCGCCTGGAGCCGGTTGCGCTGGACGAAATTCTCGGCGCTGTAGGACGCTGTTGGTAGATACTCGCTGACGATCGCGCCGCCGGTCGCGAGAATATGATCGCGCAGTCGACCTGAGCCCTTGGGATAGTCTTCGAGCATGCCGGTGCCCAGCACCGCGATCGTCGGCACGCCAGCGCGTAGCGAGTGTTCATGCGCCAGTTGATCGATGCCTGCCGCGAGGCCACTGACGGTCGGTACACCCCATTCGCCGAGACAAGCGCCCACATAGCGTGACAGGAAGAAGCCGTCGGCGCTGGGCTTGCGGGTACCGACGATCGCAATGGACGGCTCGGCAAGGCGCTCGACGCTGCCCTGCACGAAAAGCCAGTGCGGCGGGCGTTCAAGGTCGAGCAAGGAGGAGGGAAAGCCGGGCGAGCCCCGAAAGAGCAGACCAATGCCGAGCGCTTCGAGATGCTCGGCCAGGCGGTCACCCTGTTCAAGCGCATGCCCGCGAACCCGCGACCAGTGCCGCTCTGAGATGGCCTTGCCGTCGCTGCCTGCAGGGTTGGACGCCTCTGGCCCATATTCGAGCGCATCGCTGAACGATTTTTTGTCTTCCGCCATGGCGAACAGGGTTTTCTGACCAATGCCCCGCACCGTCGCGAGAGCGAGAAAGGCACGCTCCTCGTCGATCGTGCCCGCGCTCGGCGGGGTGAGCGCGGTCGCCGCATGGACGTCGCTGACACGGTCTGGCGGTCCGTCGTGGCTTGGCCGATCCATGCTCACAGGCCTCCGAAGGCAAGTGGATCGTCGGGAAAAACCCGCCGCGCGACGAAGAGGCCGATGATCGGAACATTCGGGAATCGGGCCGCAAGCGCGGTGTGCATGGCCCGGTAATGGGTTCCGGCTGTCAGGACATCGTCGACGATACCGATTGTCTGCGGTGCCGGGGCGGCAATGGTTTCGTCGATCGCGTAGAGGTCGAGCAGGTCTTCGACGGTGACGCGGTCACCTTGTCCCGCTTCGTGCGACGCGGTGGTCGAGGCAGCCTGACGGACGATCGCGCGCACGTCGGGCGCAGGCTGGCGCATTAGCCGGCAGATGCGCTCCATGCGATCATCATAATCCGGGTGATCTGTTGCCTTCGACCCGGGCACGGGCACGAGGGTAGCATTGCCGAGCCACGCCGGGTTAAGCGCGGCGCCAAGCGCGCGGCCGCACGTGCCGATCGCTTGGCCCTTGTACCAATAATGTGGCTGGTCGGCTTGGCTGGGCTTCTTCTTGAGATTGCTGATAAGCTGGTTGGTGGCGCTGAAGGAATAGTCGCGGTGCGAGGTATATTCGTAGAGATAGTAGCACCGATCCGCGGCCGTCAGGTGATAATGATCCCCGCGGCTCGTCTCATCGATCTGCGAGAGCCGGACAACGTCAACCAAGGGCGCTCCAGATGTCGTCGGGCGTCTTCACGCGCACTGCACCTTCGGCTTCGAAGCGGGCTGGCCACGTGATGTCCGTCCGCTGGAAGCAATTGTCGAGAATGAAGAGCTTGCGGCCCTGATGGAGCGCGGCGCGCGCCTGGGTCAGCGTGCCCGACGTATCGCCAGCCTCGACGATGATCGTGCCCTCGGTGAGAGCGCTCATCGTGACATTGCGCTCGGGGAAGAAAAGCCGGTTATGCTGGGGTGCCTGCTTGGCGTAGCGAAGAACTGGCACCTGCGAGATCAGCAGATGATCGCGGGCGATCACCTCTTGCAGATCGGCATTCTCCTTGGGGTAGCAGGATCCAAGCGGCGTCCCGACCACGGAAATGGTGCGTCCGCCGCGCGCGATCGCGCCGCGATGGGCGGCCGAATCGACGCCCTTGGCAAGGCCAGAGACGACCGTGAAATCGCGATCGACGAGTTCGCGTGCAAGCCGCTCGGCGCGACGGATACCATCGGGCGAGGCCTCGCGGCTGCCGACGACGGCCACGCACCGGGTTTCGGTGATCTCCCAGGCGCCGCGATAATAGAGAAGCTCGACTGGGTGGCGCGCGTCGCGCAGCTTTGCGGGATAGTCACCGGCATGATGGATGCGGACGCCAAACTGATGGACACCGGCCTTCTTGAGCTTCGCCATCACCTCGGCCGCGCACTGCTCGGCAAGCTGGGCGGGCACGAAGTCGGACGGAAGCGCTTCGGCATCGAGCGCAAAGCGATCGGCCAGGGTTTTGAAGGTCGCGCCCTTTTCCAGCCAAAGGGCCTCATAGGCGCCGAGCTCTCGGCGCGGCGAGATTGGCGCCAGCGCTGGTCCTGAATCGTTAAGGGCGAGAAGCATGCTCATGCGGCCCTTGCGTCGGTTGAATATATGTGTCCCATCCGGGCTTGTCCTTCCCCTCGGTGCCAGCCTCGGCTTGACAGATGTGAAGCCAAGGACGTGCCAAGGCAAGTGAAACGTCCGCGCGCTGCTCCAGGTGCCGCGATACGAGACGAAATGTCCTCAACAGCCGCTCAATAATGTTCTTCATTTGTTTCAAAGTCAATGTGGGGCTTGGTCAAGCAAGTCCCTTCACATAGGTTGGGTCGATGCGGGATGAAGATGACGATCGGAAAAGGAAACGGTGGGAGGACGCTGAGGAGGAGCGCCACTATTGGGAATCGATCGAGGACGAAAAGCGGGAAGAAGAAGAGAAAGCGGCGCAGGCACAAGCTGACGCCATAGAGGCCATGGAAACGTGGTTCTTCGAGCAGTTCGAAGATCCGCAAGTCGAGATGCCTCGCGACAGCGAGGAGCAGAGCTTCATCTTTCCGTGGGGTGGCCCGTTCGAAGCAAGCGATGTCCTCCACGGCGAGTTTTCACACCGGTTCGACGAAGCGACCATCATGGCGGCGGTCGAGCATATCGAGCGCGACGGCACAGTCGAATGGGCGCCAACCTCGCACGGCGACTTCTATGAGCATCCGGACAGCGAACCTGACGAAGAGCCCGAAGCGACGCGCGTGGAGTTGACGGGCCGCATCCTGGATCGTCTCGACCAGCTTGAAGCGGCGATCGCGGCAATGCCTGGGCAGCCGGGCAATATTGGCCACAATGCGCCGCCAGAAGAGATTGGTCTGCCGCCATACGGCGACGAGGAAGTGGCGGAGATCAAAGCGGCGATTGCCGAGACGCGTACGGAACTGGCTGAGGTCGACCCCGACGCCGCCGTGCTTGCCACCCAGTCTCGTCGATTCGAGCAATGGGGCAAGAAACTTGGCCTGTGGCTCGCCAAGAAAGGCGATCTGGCGGTCGACGAGCTCATCAAGAACGGCATCAAGGCTGTTACATGGGCCGGCGCGCTCACGCTATTCGGTGACCTGGCGCATGACCTTTTCGCGCTGGCCAAGGCCTTGCTCGCTCATTTCTAAGCTTCATCGTCTGCGACATCGCTGTCGCAGAGCCGCGCGAAATTCGGGGCTGCGGTGCTTAGCTCCGCATAGAGCGGCATGACGAGCATGAGCGAGGTCGCGAGGCACTCAATCAGAAGCCAAGCGCGGCGCGCATATTGCTCACCGCGCGGCGTGAAGGTCGCGCCGAGCCGGACAATGTCGAGCACTGCGAACGAGGATGCGGTCCCTGCGTCATTGGGATGGGCATATTCGCTCAGCTGATCATAGAGCGCGCGGAATGCCGGCAGCGTCTTCGTGAGCTTGTCGACGGCGTTCAGAATGTTGATGGCGTCGGGCCGGTCGTCACGGACGCGCGAGCCCATCAGCATGCTCATCAGCGTCGCGTCCAGCGTCTCGATATCACCACCTTCATAGCGGGTGACCAAAGGGTGGAGGCTGTTGAGGGCGGCGATCGACTCGATCGTCGCTTGGGTGAGGACGATGCCGGCGACATGGTCGTCCCGATCATAGGCGTCGAGTGCGGATCGTCCCAATTCCTCTATCCGCCAGAGCAGGCTGTCACGATAAAGCGTTGCCTTGAACGGCAGCTTGGAGCGGCGCGCGGTGCGACGCGCGTCGAGCGCTTGCGGCCTTGCCGCCGCGATCTGGGCGAGCGCGGCTCCGGCACTTGCCCGGCTCGCCTCATGGTCCCATTTGAGGGCGACATCGTCATTGTCCATGGATCCCATGTTCATGAACGGTGGCGCGACGTCCAGTCAGCCGTCACCGAAGCGCCAGACAGGGATGCCCGCTTTGCGCGCTATGTTGGCGCTGATACCGGCGCCGGGAAAATCGCTGGTAGTTGCTTGATCATCGGATCGGGCACCGCCCTCTGGGCATCCAACGCGGACGAACTTTTGATTCAGTCGCCCCGCCAAGTATCGAGTTGCCAATTGCTGTGCTCGGTGGCTACCTCGAGATAGCGCGACGCCAAGAACTGAGCGCGGGCGGAATCAGCTGCCGCGATCAGCTTAGCCGGCGCAGGATTGTCGGCCGGTGTGAACCAGACGAGACCGGTTTCGCGCTTGTGAACACGCGGTGAGACGATGGCGGCGAAGGCGTCGAGCGCCGCTTGCAGGACGCCATCGTCGTTGCATGCCATTTCCACGAAGACGTCGCGATTATCATCCATCACATAAATGTGTGCGTCGTAGACATAGGAGCTGAGGCTGGTGGTTTCATGCTTTGAAAAGCGCATCGCCACGAGCGTCTCAGAGTATCGTCCGGGAACGCCATAGCTCAGACTGAAGCCGTACTTTTCCGCGGCAAGATCTACCGCCGGCGTGATGGAAAGCAGGCTGTTATAGCCGGTCTCGACCAGCGATTTGTCTGTACCGAGGCTTTCGGTAACGAGCGCCAGCGCGATACCGGAGCGGTCGAGCGCGACGCCGCCGCTGAAGCCCCCGCGCGCCATGGTTGAGGCGATGAAGTGGCTCGCAGGTGAATGTCGGACGCGCACGACCGCGTTGATTTGCCCCAGCGTTGCGACCTGCACAGGAATGGTCGTGTACGGGATCGGCGGGTATCCGAGGATGAGGATGTCGGCGAGGACGAGATCGTGCTCCTCGAGGTCATACTCGGTGTGCTGGCTCACCGAGATCGCTGGCAATGGCGTGTTACCGACATCGACGCGGAAGACGGCGACGTCGATATTCTCGGGCCCGAAATGCGGGCCTTCTACGATTGTCAGCCGGCGCGGGGCGATCGCGTCGGAGTTGGCTTGCTCCTTCGGGTAGGCAGACTTGGTGGTTGCGACTTCCTTGATGGTCAGGCCTTCGACGACATGGCGCGCGGTGACGAATATCCCGTTACCGATGTGGAAGCAGGAGCCGATGCCCTCATCGCCCTTTGAATCCACAACGGCAACATAGGCGACAGCTCCGGCTGCGCGAATATAGGTTTCGTGAAACTGGCTTTTCTCAAAGTCCATTTGCAAATTCCGGGCAATTTCCGAGGCCGAAAGGCTTGAGACTGATTTAGCGGAACGGTGTTCGTTGCTCAATCTGGGGCTGGATCACCGCGCCCCGTGCCCGCGATCAGCGGGCAAAAAGATCATATTCCCAGAGCATCATCGAGGGGCGTCCGCTAGGTATGAGCCCTACTGCCGCTTATATCGCCAGCGGTCATCTGGAGGTTGTTGTGCGAACGACCGGGTCTGGTCGACATCTGTCGGAAAAGCGGGACGTCTGCTGCTGGGATCGAAAATCTGACGCTGAGCGTCGGGTATCGGTCGGACCCGGAAGACTACACCAACGCATTCGAATGTCAGCTATCCCGTTTTCGAGACTGTGAAGCTGCCTTTCGGGACTGTCCGACATTTTGGACAGATTGAGCCGAGTGATCCGATGACCGCATTCAGGAGATCAGAGGCATCTCTTCTATGGCCGGCGAGAGGGCGCTTAGCGTTCCATTAAACGAGAGGGGAGGGAGCTTTGCTCTTCCTGAGCCGGGACAACTCCGTTCCGGCGATCAGGAGATCTCCCATGACCAAGTCCCGCCGCTCTGTTTCGACATCGCCTGCCCAGCGCATTACCGCCGCCATCATCGAGAAGCTCGAGGAAGGAACAAAACCCTGGGTCAAGCCTTGGCGCGGTGTGCCGGTCTCCCGGCCCTTGCGCTCCTGCGGGACGCCCTACCGCGGCATGAACACCTTCTGGCTGTGGATTGTTGCCGATGGCTGTGGCTACGGCTCGCCATACTGGATGACGTACCGCCAGTGCCAGGCGCTCGGCGGACAGGTTCGCAAGGGTGAGAAATCGACCATCGCGATCTTCTACAAAAGCTACACCAAGGAGGTCGAGACTGCCGAAGGCGAAGCGGACATCGAGAACCGGCGCGTGCTCAAGGCCTATGCCGTGTTCAATGCCGACCAGTGCGACGGCCTCCCCGAGTTCTATCATCCCAAGCCGCTGGTTGCCGCACTGGAGCCCGAAGGACGCGAAGACCGGCTCGATGGCTTCTTTGCCGATATCGGCGCAGACCTGCGCCATCATGGTGCGCAGGCCTATTACGAGCCGCAGCGCGACCGGGTCACCATGCCGCCAGCCGAACTCTTCGATGCCTACGACCACTACTACGCAACGCTCGCACACGAGCTGTCGCACTGGACGGGGCATCCCTCGCGGCTCGACCGCGATCTCAAGAACCGCTTCGGCAGCGATGCCTATGCTGCCGAGGAACTGATCGCCGAACTGTCCTCGGCCATTCTTGGGGCCGAACTGGGTCTTCCGGTCACCCACCTCGACCACCACGCCAGCTACATCGCCTCCTGGCTCAAGATCCTCAAATCGGACGAGCGTGCGATCCTCACCGCTGCGGCCAAGGCCGAGGAAGCGGCCAGCCTGTTGCTTGACCTAGGGGGTCACCGATCCAGCGAAAGCGAGCCCGGCGTCGATCTCGCTGATGCAGCCTGAGGAGCAGTGAGATGGGACGTTCCGTCAGCTATCCGCCCGGCTCCGTGGTGGCCTTTCGTCTGCTCGATGACAGCGAAGACGAAGATATCGACTGGGTCTACGAGTGCCTCGTCGACGAGGTCATCGATGCCGCGAAAGCGGCCTTTCCTTCGTTCGAGCGCTTCGATGGATGGCGCGGCCGCGAGGATCGCATCCTCCTGCGCAACGCCTTCGCCGATTGCGGCGTATCGACTTATTGCGGGCTCGCCGCGATCTGGCTCGCCGAGCGCGACGATGCCCAGTACTGGGAGGCCGATTTCTACAACCCGCGAACGGCCAGGGCACGGCACTGGCTTGGCCAGGTCTCGGGTAGGTTCATCGACCTGTTCGGTGACTTGCGCCTGGTCGGGCGCCTCTCGAATGGCGAAGCGATCTTCGAGCGCTCCCGATCCACCTGCGCCACCGGATTCTGATCCAGCCTCATCCTTGTCCGCCGGGAGAGGCCCTTGGGCCGGTCGGGGCGCGCCGCAACCTGCGGCCCGTCGGCCCGTGTTACCCGCGCCAGCCTAGGGCCGCAGGTTTCCCGCTACGCGGTGCGCCTTGCCCCTTTCCCCGGCCCTGATCGGGCTCCGGCGGACAGGCCCGAGGTAATGGTGCCTCCTCTCCTTGTCCCCGCGATCAGGAGACACACCATGTACGACAGCTTCATCGATCAGTTGAGCGGCCTCGACCTTTCAGGCCTCAGCATCAGGCCAGCCCCCTTCAACGAGACCGACTTTCCCTGCGAGGATGCGATCGACCAGACGCTTGGTGCCGTATGGTCCGACCTCTTCGCGATGTTTTCCGACACGGCTCTCGAGGCCGATGCCGAGGACATTGCCTGGGGCATGGTCAATCTCTTCCATCGCGCAGCCAGCCGGAAGTCCGCTCAACTTGACCGGGCCAGCGACGAAATCCGGGTCCTCCTCGCATCAGCCGACGGGTCCGAAGTGCATTCGAGCAATCTGGAAGAGCAGGTCGAGCGTGCGCAGGCCGCCGAAGCCAGCATGCTGGCCTTCGAGCAGATGCGCGAGGCTGCCGCAGCACTTTACCGTGACGAGACCGGTTCCTCGTGGAAGCCCGTTTCAGGCTCGCGAACGAGCCATTCGCGCAATGTCACCTCGGCCGTGATCGACGCCCGCGACTTCCTCCGCGCACGTGCTGAGCACCGGCGTCACGCCCTGATCCCGGAAGGAACTCCGGTGGTTTTCGCCGGTGGTCGCCAGAGGTTCGAGAGCGCTGAGGATGCGCGTGTCTACGCCGACAATATCTGGGCGACGCTCGACAAGGTTCGCGATGCGGTTCCCGATCTTTTCCTGGTCCATGGCGGCGACGGCAAGGGTGCCGATCGCCTCGCCGCGAGCTGGGCTGAACGCCGCGAAGTCCAGCAACTGACCTATTCGCTCGATCGTCGGCTTGGTGCCCGCGCCGGGTTCAAGCGCAACGAGCAGATGCTCTCGCTCAATCCGCGTTATGTCGTCGCCTTTCCGGGCAATGGCGTCACCGAACGACTGGTGATCGATGCTAAGACGCGCCGGATCACCGTGGTCGATCGTCGCGGCCTCTTGGGCACTTCTCCTGGGTCCTGAGGGGCCCTTCATCATCTTCATCTGAATTGCCTGGATGTGCATTCAGCGCCGACCCGACTATGAACCGGTCATGCAACTTGACGATCTGCTACAGCGCTACTTTGCCACCAGCGACCTTTCCGACGGTTGATCAGGGCGTTGCCAAACTTGTCAGGCAGGCTGTCGGCCAGCATGCCCGGAAGCCCTTTGAAGGTCTCGTAATTCAGCGCGGGAAAGTCGTAGACGCCGCTTCGCAAGGGCATTGTGAGTGGCGCGACTTCAATCCCGCTGCGACTGAATTCCGGAGTGTATTCGAAAACCCCAACGTCGCGATCCTCATCCCACAGCACGGCACCGATCTGACGACCCCAGAGATTGACTACGGCGCGGGTCATGGGGCCTCGTCACCCCAGCTCCATTCCTCGCCAGCTTCACCTTCAGAAGACTTGCGCACCCTCTGCCGTGCCTTGCCGGTGTCAGATCGGGGATCGAGCGGGCTTAGCTTGGCGTCCGGCATGACATTCAGGAGGCGGTCTTCAATTTCAAGTGCACGCATTATCCTGGCAAGGCTATCGATGGTCCCGCCATTGCCGGCTTCCAGGCGGACGAGCGTTGAACGCGAGATGCCAGCCATTTTCGCAAGCTCGGCCTGCTTGAGATTGCGTGATATGCGATATGCTTCGATCTGCTTCCCGAGGTCGGATAGCAGCACTGAGAGAGGGCGCAGATCTGGTGAATCATAATGTGGCATTATCGAGACATTATCTCCAATATGGAGCGTTGTGTAGCGATTTTGCGTCTTTACATGAAGGAACTTAATGTGTCAATATCGAGACGTAAATTGGCTTATCAGCGATAATGCATCAAATTTGCTACTTTATGTAGGTCGGAGTGATGAAAATGAAAGACGAGAAAGGTCACAACGACAAGAGTGACTGGGAAGGCTTGCGAGAGATCGATCGCGCCATCTCCGAAAATCGCCTCACGTCATACTCTTGGAAGAAGGCCTGGGCCGATCGATGGGCTCGAGCAGTGATCCTCACCGCTGCGTTCATTTTAATCGGTTTCGTCGTCTTTGTGATTGTGCAGGACGTGATCCTGTAATCACCTATTGCCCCACTCTTTCACCTCATCAGCCGCTTCCTCGCTTGCACCTGTGGCGCCCTGCGTTTGGCGGTCCAGGTAACCTCGAACGGTACCAATCCTTCCACGACCCTGCTGGCGAACCCGCTCGACCTCATCCGTGATGTCAGACCGATCAGGAGCATTAGGCATTGAGGGACCACTCGCAGAACCTACAGCTCCCCTAGCTCGCACCTGCCCAGCACTCCCGATCCCGGGGCGGCTGACAGGAGCAAAGTCCGGCAATGAAAGGTCGGCTTCGATGTCGTCCTGCATTCGGTCAGCATAGCTTTCGACAAACCGCGATTGCAGTTGTTGGCCGCGCGCGCTCATCTGGAACTCGATGTCGTCGAAGCGCACCGGCCCGTAATAGTCGCGATTGGCTTCGATCTCGGCCATGCCCCATTCGCGATAAGCCTGGCTCAGGTTTAGCGTGCCTGCGGCACTATTGGCCTCGTACCAACTGGCCTGGTTCTCGAGGCGGCTGGCCACCTCTTCGGCCCGACGCGCCTCTCGTGTGTAGCTTTCGGCTTCGGTCAGCGATCGGCTGAGACCCGACGAGCTGGTTGACACCTGCGATACCGAACTCGAACTCGTCTCGCGCAGGAAGCCTTCACGCGTGTTCGACCAGTTGCGGCTATCCGAAAGCTGCCGCAGCGTACCCATTATCCTGCCGCGATCTTCCGAGGCGATCCCGATATCGCTGTCGGTCCACGACTGATTTCGGCCACCGCGGACGCCCGCCTGCGCGTTTAGTACTCCACCTTCGGCCTTTGCTCCGGCTCCTGCTTCGCCGTTGAGGAACCAAGAAATAGTAATGTCGTCTGACGCGCGCCGGGACAGGCCGAACTGCTGCTGGAGCGTCCTCGAGGCATTGTCGACTTCGCTGAATGCCGTGCCGATGCTGTCGTTCGTACCAACGCCGCTGACAGTATCGGAGCTCTGACCCTGGCTGTAGGCGTTGCGGATCTCGCTGAACCGGGTGAGCGCAGAGCTCGTCGATTGCTGGGCGAGGTTCGCATAGGTCTCGCTCTGCGTCCGGCTCTGGCTCGCCATCGTTCCGAGGCGGCCGGTGAAGTCCTGCCCCAATGTCGGCGTGAACGGATAGCTTGAATTCGGGACAGCAGCGAACTCTCCATCGGGGAAGCTGGTGGTCTGCGTCCCGCTGTCGCTGAAACCACGCGTCTGTGCCGCGCCATAGGCGATGTTGGGTGCAAGATTGCCCTGCGCAAACTGGCGGGAAAACACTGTCGAATTGTCGATGTTCGAATTGCCGAGCGAGACATTGCCGGTGCTCGCTTCGCGCGAGGCTTCCTCGGCTGCGTTCTGGCTCGGGTTGAGATAGCTCGTTGCCTGGCCCGAAATCGCCAGCGCGCCGCGCGCCACCCCGCCGGCAAGGAAGGGGATCGAGGCGACAAGATAGCCCGCCAAAATGCCGATATCGCTGTTGACGTCGCTCATGCCGGCAAAAGTCGCCAGGCTAAGACCCGTGCTGCCGCCAGCGGCGGCGACATCGCCTGCGCCTTTGAACATCAGGATCATGTGCAGGATGACAAAGAGCGGTCCCCACGCGGCAAGGTAGAAGAAGCCGGTGACGTAACCTCTCAGCGCGATGGGTCCGGTCCGCGGCATCAGGAACAACGGAAACAGGACAGGGAACAGCGCGTAGAACACTACCGTCAGCACGACATTGAGGATCGGGACCCATTTCATCGCGTTGTGCGCGATCGAAGAATAGGTCCGCTCAGTCTGAATATCGGCCCGGGTCTGCGCGAAGACGTCGATACTGCCCGTGCCGCTCGCCCCGGCAAAGCCGTGCATAGCCTGGTTCATGGCATTGATCGTCAGCACCTGGCGGAAGATGTCGCTCGCGCTGCGCGAGATGCCGGTGAGATACTGATAGGCAATCGGGAGGTCGGCCATGAGCTTGGCCTGAGCGAGTGCTGCGGTTTGTCGCGGATAGAGTTGGCGTCCCGCGACAAGCGTCATCTCGTCGATAAGGCTCGCCCATTGCCCCGACAGCGCGGTGTAGGCTTCGCGGCAGGTGATGATTGAGGCCGTCACGCTGTCGTCGGCCTGCCGGGTCAGGAACTTCTGCGCGCGCGCCGCGCTGCCCGGTGCGATCGTCGCCCAGATATCATCGCTCTCGGACAGTTCCTTCATCGAGTAGCGGCCGAGAAGCAGATCGTAGAACACGCATTGCCGGACATGCTCGTCGAAGTTCGCAGCAAACTCCGGATCGGAAATACGCAAGCTGCGCGTCGATTCGAGCAGCCGCGCGCCATAGATCATGCCGTTCTTCGAGTAGTTGAGGTCGTCCGGCAGCCCGAAGACAAGCTCGGCCGAGCGGGTCAGATAGTCTCCCGCCTGGCTGGTGAAGCTTGCCATGAGGGCGAGCCCGAGCGGGACATTGGCCACCGTTGCCGGTGCAAGGCTGGGATTGACCCGGTCGGTCACATGGACGTCCATGCGCGGCACCATCAGGCACATGTAGATGAGCGTAGCCCCGAGGAACCAGTTGAGCCAGGCTCGCCAGTCCTGGTTGAACGCGACCACGATGACCGCGAGCACCATGCCCATCACCAGCGCGACCTGAATCAGGCTCTTGTAGCCGCCCGCGCCGGTCCAGGCGGCAACCGCGTTGAGGACATTGACGATATACTCGCCGCCGCCGACCGTGAAAATCTCGACCATGCTGCCTGACCTCTATGGTACGATGGAGCGGGACTGCATCCCGCGCGACCAGTCGAGCGCGGCGGCCATCGACGGCGACATCGAAGCAGCGAGCATATTCTCGATCATCGCCGTCTTCTCGATGATCTGCATGATCGCGGAGACCCGTGCTTGCCCGGTCGCCTGCCGCTGGGCGAGGCTTGACCGGACCTCGGCGACCTGAGCGCGCCAGATCGCGAGCTTGGCTTCATCGGCCGCGATGAAGCTCGCCATCGAGCGTCCGGCCTCTGCGGTGATGCGCTCGAGAATGGCATAGAGGAGATCGATGCTGGCGATCTCGGCCAGCGTGTCGCGGTCGTCGGTTGCCATCCCGCGACCATAGGCCGCCTGTACGGTGAGGATCTTGTAGAGTGGCACCGATGCCACCTGGAGCAATTCCTTCTCCTCGTCGCCGATCGCGGTATCGCTGCGGATGGCCTCGACCATGCTGCCGATGAGCCCGGCAACGCGCGGACGGATGGCCTTCGCGCTCGTGAGGCTCATCTGCTGGAAGGTGGGGTTGAGGCACTGGTCGGGCTCGTCGCATTGGAACACCCGCACCGACTGGCCCTGCGTCCCGTCGAGCAGCGCGGTGACGAGCGTCGAAGAGGCATCGCCTGCGAAAGGCACGAACTTGCCCGGCTCGTCGTCGCGGGGCGGCACGTAGATCACCGTGCCGATAAGCGTCATCGCATACTCGGCGAGGTCGCGGTCGAAGGTGCCACCGGGGTTGAAGAAGGCGCTCTGCTTGAGGACATGCCAGGTGTAATTGCGCGGCACACCGGGATTGACGTCGGCATAGTCGGCGCTGGCGCCCTCATTGGTCGAGGCGCGCTGGCCGCGCGTTCCGCAGCCATGCTTGGCGGCAGCATAGTCGGTGAAGATGCCCTCGGAATTGCCGATCGCTTCGCAGATCGCCTTGTCGGCGAGATCGCCCTTGGGCCAGACGCCGCCGACCAGCCCCTGGGCCATCTCGCAGGAGTTGATCGAGAGATTGTTCATGAGCTGCGCCTTCTGGCTGAACTCCTGCATGATCTTCGAGCACTCGGGACAGACGGTATCGATCGCCAGACTAAAGGCGAACCCCACCGCATTGTTCGCAACGGCCTTCAAGAGCGCGACCATTTCGCTCGCGTTGATGAAGGAAAAGGACCCGGCGAAGATATCGATGCCGCCGCAGCCAGCACGTGCGCGCGGCAGCTGGAGATTGGCGATGTTGGTCGTCTTCTGCGGGAAGCGCGTCCAGACATTGCCGAGGCTGTAATAGCCCGCCGACTGGCCTTCGAACGCGCTCGGCCCGGTGACATTGGCCGCTGCGCCCATGTCGTCCATGAAGCGGTCCATGCTGTCGCCGACGTTTGCGGCGACGGGGGACGCGACCATGCTGGCGGCGGCAATTGTGAGCGCCGCATGGCGGATGCTAGTAATCATGTCCGGCTTCCTTCGAGGTGAGGAGGTAGATGCGGTCCTGCAGCTCGTCGGCCGAGAGCACGCCGTATCCGATCGGGATCGGTCGCCTGGCCAAACTGTCCCACAGCACGAGCGCCGGGGTGATGCCGGGCTCGAGCCCCATGCGCGGCCGCTGGCCGCTTTCGACCTTGTAGTCGGGGAAGTGCCGGGAGGGACCGCCATCGGTCGAGATCGCCCGGACCGTGATATGCCAGCGGTCCGCCACCGAGCGCACAATCGGGCTCATCACTTCGCACGCGCCGCAGGTCTGGGCGAAGAAGTAGAACAGTCCATAGCGCTCGGAGAGCCTGGCCATCACCGCATCGCGGTCGGCAGCGCGCGCGTCCTGCCATTGCTTTTTGGCGAGCGCGCCGACCGGTCGTTCGAGTGTGTAGTCGAGTTCGGGATCCTGCCAGACCGCGCGTTGCCAGACATCGGAGAACAGCGAAGCCCGGTCGAGCTGGGCACGCTGGAAGCGGATATAGGCGGTGACGTTTTCCGGCGTCGGATAGAGGATCGCGCGCGCTTTGAGTTCGCGCAGTTCGCCCGTGACCGCGTCCAGCTCCTGCGTGGCGGTAACCTGGGCCGGTGGCTGCGCCATCTGCGGCTCGTCTGCCGGCACCGGCTTTACGCAATAGAACCAGTAGCCGAGCCTGCGCTGCTCGCAGTAGAGGCTGTCTGCCGAGGCAGCTGGCTCTGCCTGGCGCGCTTCCTGGGCAACTGCCCGAACGGGAAGCAGTTGAGCGAGACACATGGCCAGTACTGTGAGGGCCAGCATCGGCAGTGATTGGCGGCGCGTCATTGGCCACTCCTTGCGTAGTAGTCTTCGATTTTCTGCTGGATGAGGATGCTGGTCTCGAGCTCGTCGGGGAGCCGCGCAGCCTCGGTGAACTCGGCATAGACCTCGCTGAAATCCATCTGGCTGAGGTCGAGCCGGGCGAACTCGTCGAGAGTGAACCCCTCGCACTGCTCTTCCTTGGGCTTGTCCCACGGCTTGGGCAGCTGGCGACGGCCCTGTTCCTGCAGGATCCTCGAAAGCTTGCTCTCGAAGCAGCAGTAGACCTTCTTCTTGGTCAGACAGACGCCGAGGAACTTGTCCGAACAATAGGTCCCGACATAGGCGCACAGCCCCTGCGCATCGCGTTCGTGGAGCAGCACTTCCTCGCGGCTGCAGCCGAGCGCGACCAGCAGGCTGATGCCGGGGATGAGCGGGAAGCCCTTGCCCTTGCAGCAGTTGAGCACGCCGAAGACCTTGGACGAGCAGGTGTTGCGCGTGCCGCGGAACAGCGTCAGCGTATTCGGGTCGAACTGTCCGCGCGCTTCGTCCATTGCATGCAATGCGACCGCGGCATCCTTGAACTCGTCGTTCGCGGTGCGCTCGATCGTCTCGCAGCTGCCGTCGATGCAATAGACATCGCCGTCGCAGACATACTGGGTAGAGCTGTCGGTACCGGGAAGCGGGCACTCGTAGATGCGTTCCCAGGTCTCGCAGGGGTCTTCGTCAGTAAGGCACTCCTCGCGGACAAAGCGGCAGGACCCTTGGCTTTCGATGTCGGAGCAGTCGGTCGCCGCTTCGCGCGCGGTGCAGGTGTAGCTGCGTTGCCATTCCCAGCAGGGCCTGGTGACAGAGACGCCGTCGACGACGCGGGTCTGCGGATCGGAATCGGTGCAGACCTCGGCATCGAGCGCGCAATCGCCATTGTCAGCGAAGCCCGAGCACTGGCTCTCGTCGGGCGTTGCCGTGACCATGGTCGCGGTGGTGACCATGTAGGGCGTTTGACCTGCGACCTGTTCGTCGCAGGTCAGTTCCGTGATGGGGTCGCCCGGTTCGGAACACCACGGACGTCCGCCCGAGGAACTCCATTGCAGGCAGGTGTCGCGCCGTCCTGTCACGCGGCAGGAATAGCCGTCAAAGCCGGCGCATTCGGGCTCGCCCGAGCCGTTGAAATCGCCGAAGCGGTTGCAGAGGTAATGATACTGCGGTCGCTGCCTGACCGCGGCGACGAGCGGGACCGTGCATTGGCCCACCGACTGATCGATCCGTGAGCCCGTATTGCAGGTCGCGGTATATGTGCCCGCCGACCCCGAACCGGGCGGCAGCGGAACGCACGATCCCTGGCTGCCTGAAATTGCCATGCCGCTGGTGTAGTCGAGCGGCGTCTCGTTGATCGCGAGACTGCGGGCAATCACCTCCTCGATCTCGTTCGGCTCGAACCTTGCGCGATTGGCCATGCTGTCGCGGATGGTCCGCATCGGCGTGCTGGTCGTCGCCGCGCTTCGTCCGCGGGCCTCGATCTGGTCGGGATCGCTCGAAAGATCCTGCAGGTCGCGCGTCGCTTGCGGATCGAAATTGGGAACGCGCGCTGCGTCGGGATTGGTCGTTGCTGCCTCGCGCGCTTCGCCCAGCAGGTCGGTGGCAAAGTCCTTCCCGTCGGCCCGGGCTTCGTCGCGGGTCTGAGCGTGAATGGAAGCCGCGCTCGTGAGGGCGACGAGCGCGGCAAGGAGATTTGCGAGGGTTCTGCCGGTCATGGCCGTTCCTCCCTGGAGAGCTGGCGCAGATGGAGGCGGGCAAGCTCGGCGCCCGGACCCTTGCCCGAGGCGAAGGTCTCGAGGACTTCGCCCACGCTGATGTTGCCGGCGATACGGTCGTGCGGGGGCACCTCGCTGGTGCAATCAAACCCGTCGCATGGGCTGAACTCGGTGCTCAGCATGACGAAGCTCGGCGCGGCCTCGATGTTGAACGCGCGGAACAACCGCGGATCGATGCCAAGCGAACCGGCCGCGTCGCTTGTGCTCCAGATAGCGGCGAGCCGCTTCTTGAATGCTTCGCTGTTTCCTTGCGGGAAGCCGCGCAGCACGGTGACGCCTCCCGCCCTGGCCATGTCCTGGACCAGTGCCTTCAGCGCTTCGGGCGGCATCGACAGGCTGGCAAAGGCAATGAAGCGTGGAGCTCCCCCGAGCGATGCCTTCTCTGCGGCGGCTTGCCCCGCGATCATCGCGTCGAAGTCGAGGACGGCGTCGGTCTCGATTGCCCTGATGCTGTCCGCATAGGCTGCGCGATTGGCCTGCGCTTGCGCCTGGATAGCCTGTGCATCCTCGGTCAGCGCCTCGGCGCGCTGGCGGACATTGGTGCTGAGCGCCTGCGCATCGTCGGCATGTTCGGCCGCGCGCTCGCGGATCGCTTCGAGGTCGATGCCTTCGGGCGCGCTTTGGGCGAAAGCTAGGCCACCGAGAGTGACCGCAAGGCCGACGGGAAAAAGGAGGAGGTGCTTGTTCATAGAGCGCAGCAGTTCCGCTTGCGCCAGACGAGGTATCCCATGTCTTCGCCGATGGCGGGGATGACCTGTCCGGCCGATTGAAAGGTGGTGGAGGCACCGATGGGCGGGCAGGCGTACCGGCCCGAGGTCGCCGGGTTGGGGTTGGTAGCCTGGAAGCGGTATTGCTGCTTGCGCATCACCGGCATCAGATATTTGCCGCACAGGCCCTTGGACCCCATCGTCCCCGAAGAGACGAGTTCGCGGTGGAGCTTGTAGGCAAACCGCGAAAGCACGAGCCGGGAGGCCTGGACGTGGCCTATGCTGGCCGAGACATTGCCGTTCATCGGGTACATCGACCCCTGGCAGCCCGCGCACCAGAACATCTCGTCGATCGGCAGCTTTGCGGTCGAGGCGACGCAGTCGGCCGCACAGGCAGCGAGCGCCAGCGGGTTGGCGAAGAGCACGGCCTCGGGGTTGATGATCGCGGTGAGCTCGGAATCCTGCCACAGCGGATCGATTTCGGAGATGTAGAGGATGTCGATCGAGCCCGATTCCAGGCACAGGAAATCGGCGACGATCTCCATCCAGTAGATCAGCGGATAGGCATACCAGTGGACGTGCCAGCTCGAATAGTACTGGCTCGCGCCGCCCACCGCCGACGGTCCCGAGATCGAACGGAATCCGATATCGAAGCCAGGATCGAGTTTCATGCCGCCTAGGTTCACGAAGCACCACGGCTTCATGCTGACATCGGCAAGCCGAACAGGTTCCCAGAAGCCCATCGCGATCCCCGGCCTCAGACCGCACAGGCACACCGGCAGGTCGGGGTTGTCGGGATCGGGCCGGCTCGACGGCCAGATGTCCAACCCGCCGATCGAGATCGGGAACAGGCAAGACCAGCAGATGTCAGTGATCGGGTTGACGAAGCTGCCGGTGCAGCGACCCGGACCGGCATCGGCCATGGCAGGCGTTGCGGTCGCTAGACCAAGAATGGCGGCCAGCATGAGTACCAGTTTTCTGAGGTGCGTCATTGGGCTGTCCTCCTTTTTGGTGGCAGCGCGATTTCGCTGACCTCGAGCAGGCGGCCCTGCTGGTGCACGCGTGCAGGCACCGACCTGATCCCGAACCTTTCCGTGAGCTTGCCGCCCTGGTCGAAATAGAAGCGGCGCTGGCGGGCCTTCATCAGCTCGAGAGGCGCGCCCCTCACTAGGATCAGCTTGGCATTGGCGTCCTGCTTGAGCGCCCAGGCGAGCTGGTCGGGATCGTCGCCGTCGAGGAAGAGAAGTTCGGCACGAAGGCCAACGCTATCGAGCGGATTGACCCTCGTGCCCGCGGCATGGATCAGCTCGCCTTTTGCCCCACGGATATCGGCAGCGAGCGTAATCGTCGGATCGAATTGCCAGCGCCGCGCCTCGCTGGCCCGGACGATCCCGGCGACGGGGTCGGGCCGGTTCACCCGTGCGATCGTGCGGCGCTTCAGGTCTTCATTGAGCCGCGCGGTCTCGCCCGAGCGTTCCATCTGCGTCAGGCGCGAATGGATCTGCTCGAGGAGGTCGCGCTCGATCACGGGAAACACCGTGCCGCGCTGGCCATAGTCGCGCGCCAGTGCATGGGAGGGACAGAGCAGCACTGCAACCAGGGCTGCGGGGAGGACGAGCTTGCTCACAGGATCGCCCTCCCGCTGCCGAGGATCTGGCCGCGGCAGACGAAGCCGATCTCGGCGTAGCGGCTGTCGAGGCCGCGGGGATGGCTGGTCCCGGTGTAGAAGCAGCCCTCGGGGATCGGGCCTTCGGGGCCTTTGTGAAGCGCAATGCCGAGACGGGTCTCATTGAGCCGCGCGGCGATCTTTTGACCGTTGATGAAGACCTCGTGGCCACGGTGGCTCACGACATCGCCCGGCACGCCGAGCACCCGCTTGCCGAAGAGCTGCGCGCCTTTTCCGAAATGCACTTCGACGAGTCTGCTTGCCGGCGGCTCGAAGAAGATCAGGCTGCCGCGCTCGATCCGCGCATGCTTGTCGAGCCAGAACGCCCAGTTGGGCAGGCTCGGGCTGGCATTGATGAGGAAGGCATGGTCTTTCGCGAAGGCGTCGACCGTGCCCCATCCAAGTGGCAGCAGCACCAGGCCGGTCAGGACGAGCGGCCGTTTCATCGTGCGAACAAGACGAGAGGCAAAGTGCGTCACTGACCGCCTCCCTGCCCAAGCTGGCGGGCGATCCGTGCGCGCAGTTCGTCGGTGGCATCGGGGGCATCGCCTGCGAGCACCGCTTCGCCGACCAGCACCACGCGGCCATCGGTCCCCATTTCCGCGACGGCACGTTCGGACGCTTGGAGGAAGGCGAGCACGCGCGCCTGGCTGGCTTCGGGATCCTGTGCTCCACGCGCTTCGGCATCGACGAAACCCGCGATGGTCTCGGCAAGCCGGACAGTGACGATCTGCTGGCGCGGTTCCGACAGTTCGCGGCTGACCCAGGCCGCCCAGAGCAGTGCGGCGACGAGCGCAAGAACCCCGAGAATTCTGAGCAACAGTGGGCGATTGAAAGATGGTAATCTGCGCGTGTCAGTCACGGTTTGCCTCCCGGGCCGGATGGTTGTCGAGATCGGCCGCGAGCCGCTTCAGGAAGCGCGGCATGCGAAACAGCGTCACCGCGCCCGCCAGGACGAGGAAGCAGCCCTTGAGGTCCTGGCTGAACAGGCTGCGGCGCAGGGCGCCCGCCTCAAGGTAGCGGTCCGACAGATTGGCGAGCTGGGTGAAGAGGCCGCCAAGGTCCCAGCCCGCAACGAACAGGAACAGCGCGAGCGGCAATCCCAGCACGATCAGCAGCGAGGTCGCGGCAAAGCGTGCGGTCTCGATGAGGACGAAGCAGCTCCCTTGCAGGAACGGCAGCAGGCTGCGCAGGTTGGCCGGAGGGGTCCGGTCGGCGAGATGCGAGACCATCATTGTCCGCCTCCCGCCACGATCCGGATGGCACCGGCGAGGCTGTGCCCACGCCGCTCGCAGTCCTGGATCGCGGCATAGGTGTCGGGATCGGAGGAGTAGATCGTCGCCGAGAAGGGATCGAGCACGAGCCGGCCGACCGCCTCGGTCTCGGGGCCCTTGATGAAGACCTCGCTGTACTCGGTGCCCGAACGCTTGAGGCTGCGGATCAGCGTTTCGGTTCGGTCGTCCATGTCGAGCCGCGCGTTCGCCCTGAAATCGGCGATCGTCTCGGCCTTCTGCTGGAGCACCAGCATCCAGTCGCTGTTCTCGAGCGCGGCCCGCGCGCCGTCGGACTTGTAATAGTCATTGAGGGACTGCGTCGCGGTGGCGAGCGCGCCGCCATATTTGCGCGCCGTGCGGGCATAGGTCTCGACGAACTCGCCCATCGAGCCGCCCTTGAGCATGGCCCAGGCCTCGTCGATCAGCAGCAGCTTCTTGGTCGCCCGCGATGAGCGCGTCATCGCCTGGCTGGTCATGAACATGATCGCCGAGAGGACAACGCTCCTCAATTCCTCGCGGCTTGCAAGGTCGCTCATCTCGAAGACGGTGAAATCATCGTCGAGCGCGAAGCTCGCCTTGCCTGCAAAGAACCCGCCGTAGCTGCCGCCGCGGCAGAAAGGCGCGATCGCGGTGGCGAGATCGCGGCCCGCCTCGCTTTCCGATCCATGAAGCGCATGCGCGACATCGTCGACCGATGCGCCGCTTCCGAGGGCCTCCCAGGTCGCGGTCACGGCCCGGTCGATCAGTCCGCGTTCGGTGTCGCTCGGCGCGGTGCCGGGCCGCGCCATCTGGCCGACAATCGCCTTGATCATGGCAAAGCAGTCGAGGCGGTAATCCTCGTCTTCGTGCGCGCGGGCATCGTCGACCATCGAGAAAGGGTTGAGCGAAAAGCCCGAGGCGAGCGTGAACTCGACGAAGCGTCCGCCCTGCAGCTTGACCGAATGCTCGAAGCTGCGCCCGTCGTCGATCACCACGACCTTGGCGCCTGCGCCGCGCAAGGCAGCGCAGAGCTCCTGCAGCAGCACCGACTTGCCCGAGCCCGACTTGCCGCAGATCGCGATATTGTGGTTTCCGGCAGTGTTTTCGAACGGCGACCACCAGAAGGGCTGGCCGCGCCTGCCGACGAGCAGGAGGTGCGGGATCACGCCGCCGAGATATTCGCCCTGCATCGGCGCGATATGCGCTGCGGTCGTCGAGAGCATGGTCTTGAGACGCTTCAACCGCGCCATGTCGTCGGCGAGGCCATCGGCAAGGCTCAGGGGAAAGGCAGCAACGAGGCCCTGCAGCTGGAGGAAGCGCTCGTCGGCAAGATCCCAGCCCGCTGCCTTGTAGATCGCCTTGATGATGCGCTCGTGCGCATCGCCCTGGCCGAGCGGCGAGATGCTGGTGAGTCCGTAGAACAGCTTCACGAGCTTCTTGCCGGCCTGGAGTTCGGCCTGGACGTGGCGCCATTCGGCCGACTGTTCGGCGAGCTTGGGCAAGAAACGCGCGCTCTTGGTCTGGCTGAGACTGGTCGTGCGCATGAACTTGAAGCCCGCGCGCGCCGATGCGGCTTCCTGATCGGGGTAGACCAGGCAGAGCATGGTCGCCGTCGGACAGGGGAAGCGCAGCTTGTCGGTGAACATGTCGCCGATGAGCCGCGCGCATTCCCAGGGCGCCCAGCGCTCAGGCGTAGAGCGCACGGCATAATGCCGCACGTCGAAATGGTCGGGATAGCATTCGCCGACTTCGGGATTGCCCTCTTCGTCGCGGCCGGTCTCGCGGAAGCGCTCGGTCCTGAGGATCAGGCGATCGTCGCCGACCTCGAGCTCGATGTCGCGGCGGATGGCCTGGACGTCGAGCGTATCGTGCGGGTTCCACGCATGGATATCGGTCTCGTGCGCGGTGGTCGGCGAGGTCAGCTCGTCGATCAGCGCCAGCAATCCGCCCGGACGCAGCTCTTGCGTGTGGAGGCCGAGCGAATGGAGCATGCCCATCAGCCCTTCGCGGCATTCGGAGAGTTCCGCATCGGTCACGCTTCCGGGCACCGGCACGCCGAGCGAGACGATCAGCCGGACGTTGCGCGCGTGGAAGGGCGCATGCGCCGAGCCCGAATTCCAGACGAGATCGTAAAGGCGTTTGGTGCGCGCCCTCGCGATCGCCTCGTAGATCCCGCCCTGCTCATAGCGCGGAGCGAACCAGGGGCCGACCACGCTGCCGATCCGCGGCGATGCAAAGTTTAGGACCTGGAGGCAGGCGCCCTGCGGCAGGCCTTCGGAGAAGAACTGCCCGAGGATCTCGCCGGTCCGTTCGTCGGCCCCGATCAGCGGGGTGACTTCGAGCACGAAGCCCTTCGAGCGGGCGTTGCGGTAGAGCTTCGCCCCCTCGTCATAGACCCGGTAGGGCAGCCAGTCCGAGAGCATGTCGAGCCCGAAATGCGCCTGCGGCTTTTCAGGACGGGCCGTGTCGGCAAACAGGCCCCGCGAGAGCGCGTCGCGCGCGGCAGAAAGGGATAGCGTCACTGGCTCTCTCCTTCAGGTGTTTCAGGGTGGGGGACCGGCTCGCGGGGAGGGGAAAACGAGCCAGGTCCCCCGGGTTCCGGCGCGTCAGCGCCGGGCATCGCCGGAACGGGCTGCGAGGGGATAAACAGCTGTTCCGGCAATGTGTCTGTCGCTTGGAATTCAGGTGCGGGGTTGCCCTCGCGCGTCGCGGCAATGGTCGATGCCAGCGAGCGCAGGACTTCGCGGCGGCCCTGCGGGGCACGCCAGCCTGTCCCCGCCTGTTCGGGCAGCGTCAGGTGAACGACGCGCGCCTCATGGTCGCGGCCGGCCGCATCGCGGTAGGGCGTCAACACGACCTGCAGGCGGCGGACCGCTTCTCCGGTCGGGGGCACTGTCCGATGTGCGTCTGACGTGGCAGCCTTCTCGATGCCGGTCGCCCCGGCATCGATCGCGGAGGTCGGCGCGCAGGTTCCTTCCGGAGCACGGCAGGCAAAGCTGCCTTTGACGTTGCCGCCGAGGCTGGCGCAGCCACTGGCCAAAAGGAGCGGCGCGGCGAGCACCACGGCGCGAAGGATAGGAAGCCGGCTCATTGCGCCTCTCCCTTGCCCTCGGCGACGAAGCGGCGGATCGCCGCGGCATCGCGGTAGCCATGAAGCACCGCCCCATCGCGGGCGCGCACGATGACCGGGGTACCGGCAAACCCGTTGGCCTTCGCGAAGGCTTCGTTGGCATCGAGCGCCTTGGCGTCCTTGCAGGTCTTGGCACTCGCCGGAGCTTGCCCGGCATAGGCCGCATGCAGCGCCTTTGCCGGATCCTTCGCGCACAGTACCGCCTCGGAAATCTTGCGGCTTGCCGCGCCGAAGATCGAGATCGGTCGCTCTTCGACATGGACCCTGGCCTTGGCGAGTTCGGCGGTCAGGCGCTGGCAATAGCCGCACTGGAAATCGGAGAAGACGACCAGGCGTTCGCCCTTGGGGTTGCCCCAGTGGATCGCGCCTGCAGCCGGAAGCGACGAGAGGTCGACATGGCTGGCGGCCGCCTGGACAGGCGCTTCGTCGCGTCCCGCCGGCGCGTCACTGGCTACGCGCGCCGCACCGGCCGCGAGCAGGTCGGGATTGAGTTCGAGCAAGCGGGCGGCGGTCACGTCGCGCCGCTCTTCCATGTCGTAGAGACGGCCCACGAAGAGATAGCGGGCGGTCTCGTCGATGTAGAACAGCGTGTCGCCCGAGACGACTTCGCACCAGGGGCCGAGCGTGTCGCAGCTGATCGCATCGATCGGGGTCTTGGGCAGCCGCAGTTTCAGTGCTTGCGCGACATCGCTTGCCATGCCGGCAGCACTTGCAGGCATGGCGGTGACGGCAGAGACTCCGAGCGTCAACACGGCGGCGGCGCTCGAAAGGGCAAGGGCAAGGTGGGCGGCGCGGGCCTTCAGGCTTGGCGGCGAGTCATTGTAGTTCATTTGGAGGGGCTCCTGACGTGGACGCCGTCGAGAAAGACGATCTCGACCTCGATGCCGGTCGGCATCTCGACGACGGGTTGGTATTGTTCGGCGCGTTCGATGAGATATCGGCTGACGGTGTCGGCGGCTTCGCCGGCACCCTGCCCGAAGCCACCGGCGAGGATGTCGGTCGGCGACAGCGCTTCGCGCTGACCGTTGGCGCCGACCTGACCGGTGAAGATGCCGTTGGCGTTGGCGGAAAATCCGCGACCGAAGCCGCCAACGATCCCGGCCAGCAGTGCCTGGCTGACCAGGCTGCCTTCGCGGCTGACCACGCGGCCGCGCACGCCCGACTTTCCGGCGAAGGAGATGAACCCCTTGACCTCGCTCACTGCGAAGCGGCCACCGGGCTGCGCGCAGGTCATGCGCACCAGCTTGACGTAGACCTTCTCGGCCGAGAGATCGCCGCGCGCCGCGCCATTGACGAGGCAGCCGGTAATGTCGGTGGTGAGCAGCTTGTTGCCGCGCATCACCGAGCGGGCCGGTCCGGTGATCCGGAGCACCACGGGAAGCGGATCGCTCTGGCTGGCAACGCCGGTCGAGGCATCGACACCCACGATGACCGTTGCCGGTGCGTAGCTATTGGGCGGCAGGTAATCGCGGCTCGCTTCCAGCAACAAGGCTGGCGCAGTCTCAGCCGCACGCGGCTTGCCGTCCTTGCCTGCCTCCGTGCTGAAACTCATCAGGCTGAGCTGGTCGCCCTGCGCTTCCGGCACTCCTTGCGGTGGCTGGACAGCCCCGCCGGTGCTGACGCCGGTGCCGACGCCGGGACCATAGGCCGGTGGCGGCGGCAAGGGTGGAGCGGTTGCAGTTGCCTTCGCAGCGTCGCTCAGTTGTGACCGCAGATTGGCGTTCTCGGCCGAAATCGCGTTGATCGCCGCCTGGCCGTCGGAGCGCATCTGCGCGTTCTCGCTGCGCAAGGCTTCGAGCTCCTGCTCGATCTCGGGGCGTGGCAGCTGGGCCTGCTGCAGATCCTTGATCGCGCGGCCCTGTGCATCGAGCCGGTTGCCGTAGCTCGCGACGAATTCGCGCTGCGACAGGTTGCGATTGACGAGGCCGCCGGTGTCGATTGTCGCCGCACCATTGGCATCACTGCCGCCCTCGTCGCCATCGCCGCCGAAAATGAACATCCCGCCGCCGATGAGCGCGATGGCCCCGATCCCGGCGAGCAGCATCTTCTGGCGCTGCGCGATCTGCGAATTGAGGTTGCGCCGTCCGCTCTCGCGCGCTTCCGGCGAGCCCGGCAGAGGCCTCTTTTCGGCGTCCTTCTGTGTTGCCTCGGACATCAGTCGAGCCCTCCCTTGGCAAAGACAAGGAAGGCACTGGTCGCTTCACCGGGAGCGAGTGCATCGCGGCCATAGGCGAAGGCGAGCGCGCCTGCGGGACCTTCGCGCTCGGAGCCAAGCGCAAGGCTCTCCTGGCCGAGGTTGCGTACGAGGAAGCGCTGTCCGGTGAGTTCATCGCCCTGGTATTCGGCGACCAGCTGGACCTCGATCCCGCCGGTACGGCGTGGAGCCGAAAGTTGGGCGCGGGCAGTGAAGCCGGGCAGGACGGCATCGCTTGCCATCGCCTCTATCAGGCGGATCGCGGCGTCCTCGGGCCCGGTCTCGGTTTCCCATTCGGTAGCCGCGGCTTTAGCCAGCGCCGGATTGGTAATGAAAAGCTGGGTCGCTTCCTCGCCGCTAAGGCGGCAGGCGAACTTGTAGACGTAGCCCGCCTTGCTGGTCGCAAAGAAGCTGACCCGGGCAGCGGCAAACTGCGGAGGCACGGAGATATAGATGTCTCCGCGCACCGGCTCATGCGTCACCTGGAAGTCGTTGTAGGGAAAGCCGCTCGCGATCTTCGAGACATTGGCAAAGCCGTCATCGATGAGCGCGATCCGGGTGAGTTCGCCGCGGGCGAGTTCGCAGTCGATGGTCGCGTTGTCGGCCGCTTCGACGAACTGGTCGGCATGCGCCGGGACCGGCGCGAGCGCGAAGACAAGCACGGCGAGGCCGGTCAGCTTGAGCCCGGGATCGGGACGCCTTGTCGCGCCAATCGCGAAACAGGCAAGGCCGGTTCCGGCAAGCGCAGCAGCGAGGGGAGATGGGAGAAGGCTCATTGGCCGGTTTCCTCCTTGTCGGTGGGAAGTTGCTCGAAGCCGGCGAGCGCGAGGCTGAGGCCACGCTTCGACCAGCGGAAACGGAAGGAGCGGCGCTGGCTCGCGATCACCTGCGCGCCGACAAAGGTCTTGAGCGTGCCGGTGACGGTCGAGGTCAGGGCCTTGGGGTCGACGTGCATTTCCGCGATCACGAAGGCCTGGCTGATGTCCGAGCCGCGCTGTTCCTCGACGATTTGGACGAGCTCGGCCTTGAGGCGGCCGTGCGCGGCGGGATCGGCGAGCTTCAGAATGTTCGCCATCCAGTAGTCGAGGCTTTCGGGTGCCCGGTTGAGGAGCATCAGCGCCGTGTCGCGGGTGACGAGCTCGAGATAGGGCGCGTCGATCCCGCCGCTCGAGACGGTGATCCGCTCTGAGGTGATCGGCACCAACACAACCTGCTCGTCGCGGGTGACCGCGGCGCCGAGGCTGACCAGCGTGGTCAGGCCCAGGACACCTGCCAGCACGGCAAAGCGGTTGCGTTGCCGCAGGTAGGTCTGCGCCTGTTCGTGCGCGAATTCTGCTCGCATGGGTCGCCTCCCTCAGCCCGCCAACAGGCGGCAGTGGGAGGGCGGCGTGGCTTTTAGACCGAGAAAGCTCCCGGGAAGGTACCAGTACGCAGCATGCACCAGTGCCGAACCGGCGCCGCGTGCCTTTGCCTTCCGCAAGGCAAGCCAGGCCCCGGCGGCCAGGCCGATACCGATGAAGATATGCTGCGAGAGAATGCCCCAGGCGAAGGGAATGAGAATCCCTGCAAACTCGTCGATGGTCCAGAAGCCGATGAGCTCCGGGTCGTCGAGCCGCCGTGGAACGAGGTACCTGTCGGCCATGCCGCCCTCCTGTCGTGACCGGATCCGCTGATCAGATGACCGCGGTCACGACCGAGGTGACGATCGGAACGCCGGTGCCGACACCGATGCCGACGCCGACCGGCACCGCGACCTGGCCGAGCGAGAAACGCCCGGAGGCGAGACCGATCAGGCCGCCCGCAAGGCTGAGCACAGTGATGATCTTGCCGCCCGAACCTTCGAGGAAGTCGGTGAACTTGGTCAACGCGGGATCGAAGGTGGTATCGGCCCCGGCAAAGGCGGCACCGGCGCAGGCCAGCGCCACGCAGGCGGGAAGAATGTAGTCGCGGCCGCGAGCCCCGTTGGGCGAGCGCTGCTGGACCGGAAGGGCAGTCTTGGTGGTCATGGATGGAAACTCCGAGGGATTGAACATCAGCCAGCGATGCGTTCGCTGTATGTTCTTTCCTCTCCCCGGAGCCGGGCTGTAGGAAATCGGGAACTGGATTTTGGGGCTGCTGCCCAAGCAAAAAGCGACATCTGGAGGTGCGCAGGCTGGGATTCGCGCAGGTTGATCGCGGATCAGCGCCAACTGTGCCGAGTTTGGCGAGGAGCGTGCCGCCATATGCGCGAACACGACCGGAATTCGCGCGAATCAACGAAGGAAGCCGATTCGGTGGTTCCTCTATGTTCTCTAATTGTTCTTTTCGTTTTCCTACAGGCTTCCTTCGCGGTTAGCCGGTGGTTCGATCACCTCCAGAGATAAGGATTCGTCGATGACCAACATGGCGCTCTTTGCCGAACAACAGGTTCGCGCCGACCTTGCCCGGCTGCTTTTGGCAGCCGTCGAAGCCAGCGGCCGTGCACGCTGCGACATCGCGCGCGACGCGCAGATCCATAAGGATGCCCTGCGCCGCGTCCTTGCCGGTGAACGCTCGGCTAGCCTCGGCGAAGCCTTGCGCGTTCTCGCCGCGTGCGGCGTCGCTCCTCATGCCCACCTGCTGCTGTTCCTCGTCAGCAGCGGCGATCACGCGATTGCCTGGCTGCAATCGGACCTCGCGCAGTTCTTCGAGGACTTTTCTGGCGAACTGCCTTCAGCGCTCGAACGAGTCCTAGGCAACCAGGTTCATGAGGTGAAGCCGCGTTGGGCCAAGGGCACGGCACACCGTGTCGCCCGCCTGCTTTCCGATCACATCGATGAGCTCGAACGTAAGGACGCGCTGCTTGGCGATGTCTTCGCCGGTGCCGAAAGAGGCCATCGTGGGTGAAGAGATCGACAAAGGAGCGACGGAGTCTCGCCGGGTGACGCGGCTTATTCGCTTGCCCGAAGTGCAGCACCGCGTCGGGCTTGGCCGTTCGACGATCTACCGTTGGATGAGCGAGGGCAAGTTTCCCAAACCCGTACAGCTCGGAGGCTATTCCGTGGCATGGTCGGAAAGAGAAGTCGAAGCCTGGATTTCGGACCGCCTGAAGTGACCGCTTATTGGTCTGGAGCTGACTGGTTGGAGGCGGACGTGCCATCGACAGGGGCAGTCAAAGGCATCCTTTGCGCGGTCGCCGGATCGAAGCAGTCGGCCCGATACCCTCGAGTATTGGGAGCGCTCGTCGCTGCAAGAACCGAGCTGCTTTCGGAAGCCACCGGCGCCTATTAAGGAACATACAATATTGAGTAGGTCGAGCCGATCATGACAAAGTGCATCGAACAAGATTTCCCGTGTCAAAATCAAGAGTACGATGCGTTCGATCAAATAGCGCTCTTAGAACTAAGCCAGCCAATTTCTGCCCATGAGTTGGTGAACGAGAGCGCATTTTGTGCGGAACTGCCGGTCGACGACGAACTCCGTATTGGGAACATAACGTACAAGCTCTATCTTAAATTCCTCCGTGGTCAGACAGGCCTCTATCACCTGTGGGTAGACTATGACGCCTGCGACGACCATGGCAATTACACGATGTTATGCGTGTATGTCGGGAAAGGGTTTGCTGAGCTTCGCGTTGATAGCCACGTCAGAAAAAAATGGTCGAAGAATGCCCAGCTATACGTGACATTCACCAGCATGGAGAATCGTCTCTCTAAGTACTACGAGCAATTGTTTCTCGATGTGTACGATTTCGAATTAAACAACATTGAGAATCCTGGCGCAGAATATCTGTTTGCGGTTTGGGATGAGGAACGCCATCACTTGGAAACGCACTTGAATGAGGTTTCCAATCTGAGCAAAATTCAAAGTTTCGACGACTGGTAAGAAGTCGTAATCCGACCGGCCTCAGGTCGAACGAACTCCAGTCTACAGCCCACGCTGTTACCGGTGGTGCGCCGCGCACATGGCTCATCTGGTTCGCCTCGATGTATTCCGCCAGTTCTCCGGCGATGTAGCTCGGGCCATTGTCGCTGAGCAGGCGCGGCCTGTGTAGCACATTGGCATGATCGCAGCCTGAAGCGACCAGCGCCATGTCGAGCGTGTCAGTCACATCCTCGGCACACATAGTGGTGCAGAGCTTCCAGGCAATGATGTAGCGCGAGTAATCGTCGAGCACGGTGGATAGGTAGACCCAACCCCAACCGATGATCTTGAAGTAGGTAAAATCGGTCTGCCACATCTCATTTGGACGTGTGGTCCTTGTATGGAACGCCTCTGCCGCTTTGATAACCGTGTAGGCCGGGCTGCTGATCAGGTCATGGGCCTTCAAGAGCCGGTAAACCGTAGCTTCGGACACGAAGTAACGCTTCTCGTCGGTGAAGCGGACGGCCAACTCACGCGGTGACAGCTCGGTCTGCTCGAGCACCATCTCGACGATCTGGTCCTGCAGCTCGGGCACAATACGGTTCCACACCCGGCTTGGCGTGGATGGCCTGTCTGCCAGCGCCTCCGGCCCGCCTTCGAGGAAGCGATCCTACCAGCGGTAGAAGGTCCGCCGTGCCACGCTAAGCTGGTCCAGCGTGCGTTTGGCCGGGAGATGCGACTGCTCCACGATCCTGATGATCTCCAGCTTCTCTGATGCGGGATACCTCATGCGTCGTCGTCCCCATCCGCGATGATGCTTTTTTTGAGCAGCCGGCTCTCCAAAGTGAGATCGGCCACGCACTCCTTCAGATCGCGGGCCTCACGGCGCAGATCCTTCACCTCTTCTGTGGTCGCGGTACGTGCCGTATCGCCAGCGAGCCTGCGCTTGCTAGCCTCCATGAACCCCTTGGACTAGGTTTAATACAGGCTCTGCGCAATCTCTTCGCGGCGACATAGCTCGGCAATGGAGTCATCGCCGCGCAGGCCATCGAGCACGATGCGGATTTTGTCCTCGACCGAAAAGTGTCGGCGGGTCTTGCGGCGGATATCCTTGATCACCAGCTCGGCAGTCGATTTTGCATTGGAGGATCTTGGCTTCATCTTCGTTCCTTCGTCACTACGACGAAGCCCAAATCCTCCTTACTTCACAACCTCAAATCTGTGCCATAGGCGCTAACGGGGGGCACACTGAATCAGCGACTTAGCCTTACTGCAAGCAGAGCTTTTCAACAGAATAGGGCCGGTAGCGGACTGGCTTCTATTGGCAAGCCCGACACGGAATGCTGCCGTTTCATCCCAGATTTTGTTGCCAGCTCTAAACCTTAGGAAAGAGATTCATCTTTCGTCGTTGCGCACTTCCGTTTGTGCGGGAGTTACTACTGTTAGGCTCAGGATCTCGGGTTGTTGTGATCGTTTGGTTTCAATTGCGGCTCGCGGGTTGCCCTACCAATGCTCGTGCACGAATCGGATGTTCGCAGAAGCAGGGCAAAGTGTGGTTGCGCTCGCCTGTTAGGTTAAGGCAACTCGACGGTTGGCCCATAAGCCTCGTTCCCTGTTTCGCGCAGCTGACGCTTGATAGCAGCCGGGGTGCGGTAAAAAGTGCCAAGCGCATCTTTCTCGACTTGCCGGAGCAAGACCTTGCCCCGATCACCCCAACACTGAAGGTAGAAGGCGGTTTCTCGACCGTCGCAGATAGGGAAAATCATCTCTGCTTTGCGCTGTCTAACGATGTCATACCAATTGCGTATATCGATGGATGAAGGCGAAAGAGAAAATTCGGGATGGCTGTGCCATTCGCCAATCCAGTCCATCTTTCCGCCGGATTTACGCCACCGCCTTAGTGCAGCTATTCTGTGTCCCTTAGGTGAGCGCTGGAAGCGCGTCGAACTTTGTCGATCCCATGGCAATGGTCGGGTGATCTCAGTCACATGAAGGTAAAGACCCTTGCGCAGCCCTAGTACCAGCCCCCCAGCTTCTAACGGGCGATGCTGCCGCGTACATTTTAGCATTTTCTCTGCCGCTGCATGATCGACAAGAATGCCCTCGATCATGATCGATCCCTCGACAGGCATGATGGGCACGTTTTGTGAGCTGAAGGAGACGTTTTGGCTCTCTAAAGCGTGTGGTAATCGGCGGATCGGCTGTACCAGCCAACATGATCAAACGTTTCCAGTCCAAAGGCGTTGAGGTGCGCCAAGCCTGGGGAATGACAGAGACCAGCCCTTTGGGCCTTTCCGCAGCGCTAAAGCCCCATCAACTCGCCTTACCGGAGGCGGATCGTTTGGCGTTGCAATGCAAGCAAGGGCGTCCACAGTTCGGGATGGAATTTCGCGTTGCCGACAAAGACGGACATGAGGTAACACACGATGGCAAAAGCATCGGCTCCTTGCTCGTTCGCGGTCCGTGGGTAGCCGCGCAATATTTCAACGCCGAGGACGCAGATACTCACGAGCAGCACCCAGGCTGGTTCGATACCGGCGATGTCGTGACCATTGACAAAGATAGCTTCATACAGATTGTGGATCGCAACAAGGATTTGATAAAGTCTGGGGGTGAGTGGATATCATCCATCGAGCTCGAAAACATCGCTCAAGATCATCCCGCGATCAAAGAGGCTGCCATCGTCGCTGTGCCGGATAGCCGCTGGGACGAACGCCCGGCCCTGGTGGTGGTCCTGAAGCCTGGCGCGACTTTCAGCTACGATGACATGAGGGCCCAATACGAAGGCAAGACTTCCAAATGGCACGTACCTGACCACCTGGTTGTCGTTGATAAGTTGCCGCACACTGCCACCGGCAAAATCTCGAAGAAAGATATTCGGCATACCCTTATTACGAGCCTTGGAAAGGTCAAAAACGATGTCGGATCGTGAAGGAACTCGGCGACCGACTCATCCTACGTGACCAATAGCCCTAGATTTGTGGACGCTTTCTTCCCTAGTTTTGAGGACAGAAGGCGAGGATGGGACGGTCAAATACTAATGACGAGTTAAAGCGCGGCGCGGAGCGCTGACGTGACCCCTGATTTTCCTCCATTCTCGATTAGCGTCCGGCCCTGATGGAAGGACGGACGAGATGAAGAGAACGAGGTTTTCAGAAGACCAGATTATCGGCGGGCTGGAGGTGTCCGAGGCTCGACGCCTGCGAGCGCTCGAGAGCGAGAACGCGAAGCTCAAGCGGTTGCTGGCCGATTCGATGCTCGACCAGGCAGCGCTGAAGGATCTCCTGGCAAAAGGGTTCTGACGCCCGCCGCGAAGCGGGAAGCTGTGGCTCATCTCCAGACCTGTCACGGGATGAGCGAACGGCGGGCGTGCCGAGTCATAGATGCCGATCGCAAGAGCGTGCGTTACCGTTCCACGCAGGACGATGATGCCCAGCTCCGTGAGAAGCTGCGCGAGCTGGCCAACCAGCGTCGGCGGTTCGGTTATCGCCGCCTGCATATCCTGCTACGCCGGGAGGGCGTGATGATCAATCGCAAGAAGACCCAGCGGCTCTATCAGGAGGAAGGGCTGGCTGTCAGCCGACGGCGCAGTCGTCGGCGGGCTGTCGGGACCAGAGCGCCTGCTCCGGTGCTTGCCCTGCCGAACCAGCGCTGGAGCCTCGACTTCGTGCACGATCAGATGGCGTCAGGAAGACGGTTCCGCGTGCTCAACGTGGTCGTTGACGTGACCAGGGAGTGCCTGGCAGCGGTGCCGGACACGTCGATCTCTGGTCGCCGCGTCGTTCGCGAGCTGACCGCGCTGATCGAACGGCGTGGGAAGCCCGGCATGATCGTCAGCGACAACGGCACGGAGCTCACCAGCAATGCCGTGCTGGCATGGTGCGAGGAGATTGGCGTGGAGTGGCATTACATCGCTCCGGGCAGACCGATGCAGAACGGCTACGTGGAGAGCTTCAACGGCCGCATGCGCGACGAACTGCTGAACGAGACCCTGTTCATCAGCCTGGCCCATGCCCGCGTCGAGATCGCCGTATGGGTGGAAGACTACAACCGAGAGAGACCGCCCTCATCCCTTGGCTACGCGACACCGGCGGCGTTCGCCGCCGAACTAGATAAGCAATGGCCTGCTTCGCCACGCCCTACGGGCTCCGCTGCGCAGCCCATTGCTTCAACCTCGCTCATACGCAACAACGCGGCTCGGCTCTAATCCCAGCTGGGGGAAAATCAGGGGGTCACGTCACTCATTGGAAGGCGGCTATCGTGACGCAAATCGCTCTGAAAGTCGTGGGACTATTTTGCAGGTCTTCGAGGAACAGACCTGCTAATTTTCGCCCTGCAGTTAGTTCCATTAGGATAACGCTGCTAGCATACGTAGGCACCGCGGCCGCTAGCCAAAAGGTTGCCAGTAGGACCGTATACACGTGTTTCAGCGACCGAGATAGTTTTACCGATCTTGATTATTTTGCCCGATGCTACGAGTGGTCCCGAGGTTGCCGGGCGGTGGTAGTCGACCCTCAGATCGGCGGTCGCCTTGGCCCCTGTACCTTGCGACAATAAGGTGTAGAGCCCGGTTAAATCGATCAGAGAGGCGAGCACGCCGCCATGCGCTGAACCGATTGCCGGGTTTGACACGATCTCGTCGCGCCAAGGCATCTCCAGTTCAAGCTGCTCGCTCGAACATGACCGTAAAGTGAGGCCAAGCCACCGGTGAAACGGGGCAATCTGCAGGATCTCTTCGAGGCGCTTAGGATCGATCCTTGTCGGATTATCGGTCATGTAACGGCTCCCTGCGCACTGTGATTACGCTTGAGAAAATCGAGTATCACTGCCGAAAAGGCATCGTTGGCATCGCCAACCACCATATGTGTTGCCTCTGCGATGTCGGTGTATTCAGCGTGTGGAGCAAGTTCGAGCAATTGCGCGACCGCGTCTTCGGAGACCAGATCGCTCGATCCGCCGCGAATAATATGCAATGGCAGCGAAAGCCTGCTGGCTGCATCGTTCAGCGCATCAAATTGGCGTTCCTGATGAGCCGGATCGCTTCGCTTGGCTAGCGTAATGTTGCGGATAAAGGCCGGATCCCAATGCCAGTAGTAGCGGCCGTCTTCCTTCTCTCGCAGATAGCGCCGTAAACCCTTGCCGGCTCCGCGCTTGCGGCGATGTGGCATGTAACGCGCGATGACCTCTGCCGCTTCGTCGGGTGAAGAGAAACCGGTCTCCACGTGCTCCTCCATAAAGCCGACTACGCGCATAACGCCCCCCGTTTCCATACGCGGCGCGATGTCGACGAGAGTGAGCGACGCGAAGCGGCCCGGCGCAAGGTGTCCTTCGGCGATCAGTCCGGCCAGCCCGCCAAGGGAGGCCCCGACGAGCGCTGGCTTGCGGTCTATTTTTGAAGCAATCGCAACGAGATCTGAAGCGAAGTCGCGCGTTTCGTAAGCGCCCTCGGCAGACCATTCGCTGTCGCCGTGACCGCGCATATCAATTGCGATCGCACGGAATCCCGCATTGGCGAGATCGGCTGTGACACGTTTCCATGCGTGACGGGTCTGGCCGCCCCCATGCGCGAGCAAGACCGGTAAAGCATCGGCATTTCCGGTCGCTTCGGCTGCTATGGAGATGCCACCATCTCCCCCGATATGGAAAGTTTGCGACTGCATACCGCAACCTCTATATTGTAAATCGGTTTACAGTAAACGGCTTTATTTCCTGATCGGTTATGGTAGGTTGCCCAGGATGGCGGCCACGACGGACTATGACCCGGATACAAAGGGGGCAAGTTTCCTCACCGATACCGATCGGCTGTTCTTTCTTATGGAGGAAGTGACCCGGCGTTTGCGCAGGACCGTCGATTCTTCGGTTGAACAATTCGGGCTCACGCGGACGCAATGGCGTGCATTGGCTTATCTCTTTCGGAGCCCAGGCATGACCCAGACAGAGCTGGCTCGGGAACTGGAACTAGAGCGCGCTAGCATCGGCCGGACTATTGATCGCCTGGAAGAACTTGAGCTGGTAGAAAGACGCAGCGCGAAGAACGACAGGCGCGTTTGGCGGGTTCATTTACGCCCTGCCGCGATCGAGCTACTTCCCAAGATGCGAGTAGAAGCTGATGCGGTGCATGCTCGCTTGCTCGGGGGGATCCGTTTTGGGGAACTGGAACGCTTACGCGGATCGCTGGCCAAGATGCATGACAATCTGGGCAGCGAGCCATAATCACTCGAAATCGAGCCCGCGCCCCGCATTCGCACCCCACGTTGCCCTTCAGGGGGGACTTATGCTCAGATGAGGGACGCCGAGCGCATGCGATCATAAGATCCCGGCAGTCGTGGCAGGCGAGGTGGCCGGAGCCCTCGCACTTACCCAGCGCCGTTCGGTACCTTATCAGCTCGAGCGACCCTCGGATTCAATTTCTGCTGTAGCGTGAAATCAGCGAGTGTTTGCATGGCGGCACTGCTAGCGAATATGGTCGACGCTGAGCTTGAACACGCCAGGCTTGCGCGAGCCTTCCAAGATAGCGCGATGGATAAGCATATGTCGAAAGATGAGATACGTGATTACGCCCCCAACGAAAAGGATGACATTCTATATTTGCTAGAAGAGGTGAACAGGACCGCTCGGCGGACGTTCGACGCTCTGATCGTGGGGCTCGACCTCAATCAAACACAATGGCGGATCATCGCGTCCTTGTTGAGGGAACCTACGCTAACACAGACCGAGATTTCTCGCCTGCTTGAGCTTGAATCGGCGACGATAGGACAGGCTGTCGCAGTTTTGGTTGAAAAAGGTTTGATCGAGCGAGAGCGGGCGGCGCACGATCGAAGAGTTTGGAACCTCCACCTCACCGAGCAAGTAAGAACCATCTGGCCAGAACTGCGCGAAGCGGCTGATCGACTCCACGAAATTCTCTGGAAGGAAATGTCTGCGCCTGAAATCGACCTCCTGCGTACGATGCTTCGAAAAGTTGCGGAGAATCAGAAGCAGGCTGACACTTGCGAAGAAAGCCGATGAAGCATGATCTGGAAAACAGTGTCGGTGAACTGACGCGGCTAGCAGAACTCGGTCAGATTTTCGCCCGGCACGGTCTGAAAAATCTCGGAAGCTTATTTGGCGTTATGCCGGTTTCGGAGAAGGAGCCAGATACCGAGGACTTGCGTCCTGCATCGGTGGTGGCGCTGTTGCGCGATGTCGGCCCTGTCGGAATAAAGCTTGGCCAGCTCCTGGCGACCAGAAGCGATCTGTTTACACAACCCTGGATTTCCGCGTTCGGCACTCTCCACGACCAGGTGGAACCGCTGCCGTTCGATAAGATCGAACCGGTGATTGTATCGGCTTGGGGCAGCGACTGGGAATGTGAATTCGCCGCTTTCGAGAGAAACCCGATCGCCTCAGCCTCTATCGCGCAGACTTATGTCGCAACCCTGCTGGACGGAAGCGAGACTATCGTGAAAGTCCGCCGACCCGGCATGGCGCCCAGGATCGAGGCGGACATGAGGCTGTTGACACGGCTCGCGGGCCTCGCCGAGCGTCGGTCAAGCGACATTGCCCGCTATCGACCCGTGCAGTTCCTCCAGACATTCGCCAAGAATTTAGCGCGGGAGATGGACCTGGCGGCAGAAGCACGCGCTTGTGAACGGATTGGCGGTTATCTGGAGATGCTTGGGGTGAAGACCCCCGCGATCCACTGGCAACTTACAGGCATGACGATCAATGTGCAGGAAGCCCTGGTCGGAAAGCCTGCGTCGCGGCCCCCGGCAACTGGTCAGGGAGATAATGCCCGGTTCGCGAAGCGCTATGCCGATGCGGTGCTACGGATGATCCTTCTCAACGGAGAGTTTCATGGCGACCCGCATCCCGGCAACGTCTTCTGGATGGAAGGGAACCAGGTAGGCTTCATCGATTTCGGCTCGGTCGGCTTTCTCAGCGGCGCGCGGCGTCAGGAAATCGTCCGCCTGATTTTTGCTATCGCGAACGATCAGATAGACAAGGTGGCCGATCTGCTGCTTGACTGGGCAGGCAATCCACTCGTGGACCGCGCGCAATTGGCGATGGATCTGGATGAGCTGATCGAGGAATTTCGCGGCACAGCTCTTGCGGGGATTGAATTCTCGGCAATCTTCGATCGGGTTTTCGGATTGTTGCGCGAGTATCGCCTCGTATTGCCGCCCGACCTCGCTATTTTGCTGCGCACCCTGCTGACCGCAGAAGGCTTCGTTCGCTCTTTGGCGCCGGACTACAATATCGCCGAAGAAACGAAGCCGATCGTGATGCAATTGTTTGCCGAGCGATTTTCGATCGGAGCCGCGCGGGATCATTTGGCCAAGGTCCGCAGTGGGCTGCTTGATTTCTCGGCATCGCTGCCCGAGCTAATCGAGAACGTTGCCTCGGTCGCTCGATCAGGTACGATTCAGGTGTCCATCGACCCAGCCAGCCTGAACCATCTGACGCGGGAAGAGGACCGCAGCACCCCCGTCAAGGGTCCGGTGGTCGCCGCATTGATCGTCTCTGCCGCATTGCTGGCCGACCAATCGTTGTTACTGGCAGGCATTGTTCTGGCTTTCGCGGGAATAGCACTCATTCCTAGATGGAACTGATAAGACCATACGCGTTGAACGCTTAGATCACGGCCGCCCGGCACCGATATTGGCTACATCAAGGGAGAAGAGTGGAAATGACCGAACAGAAACCAGCCGAGGCGGTGCCTGCCGCCACCATGCTGTTGGTGCGGGATGAACCGGAGTTTCAGGTTCTCATGGTGAAGCGACATCATCAGATAGACTTCGCATCTGGCGCACTGGTCTTCCCCGGCGGGAAACCCCACTCCGATGATTCTCTGGAGGAATGGGCCGCTTACTGCGACGGGCGGGATCAGGTCGATACGACCCAGAGAATTTTAAAGATCGCTGCGATCCGCGAAGCTTACGAGGAGGCTGGCATTTTGCTGGCGGTCAACCGCGATGGCAGCCCTTTCGAAGGGGCCTGTGACCCGGACAGCCGCCGGGCAGTCGAACAGGGGGAAAGATCGTTCCTCGATGTCGTCCGGGAGTCCGATGTGATCTTGCGGCTCGATAGCCTCACCGATTTTGCCCGGTGGATTACCCCGGTCTTCATGAAGAAGCGGTTCGACACCTGGTTCTACGTCGCTCGAGCCCCGGAACGCCAAATTGCCGCGTGCGATGGCTATGAGACGGTAGATGCCGAATGGCTGTCACCAAATCGTGCTCTGGAGATGGGGCAATCGGGCGAGCGCACGGTCATTTTCCCGACCCGACTGAACCTGGAACTGTTGTCCAAGGCGAACAGTGCTACGGACTGCGTAGATCGCGCGCAGGCGCGCACGATCGTGCCTGTCCTGCCGTGGGTCTTGCAGCGAGATGGCAAGAATATCCTGACCATCCCGGAGGATGCAGGCTACGGCCCGGCAAGCGAGGTTATAGGATGAATAACGCCGAGACGATCGATCGTCTCGGCAAGAGGGGACCGGCTACCATCGTTTTGTAGCCCCGTCGCAAACCGTGTCACCTAGCTATGCGCCTGGCTTATTAGGGTTTATTGCTGTCTTGCAGGATGTTCGTTCGAAAATATTCCGGTCGGAACTCAGGAATCGCCTTTCAGTCTCTGTCCTGTTATCGTAATGAAACAGCGAGCGTTGGGCCAGATAGGTCTAGCAGCAGCATCATTAGACCTAAGAGAAGCCGAGCAAACAAGCTCCAAGGACCGAGATGAACCAGAACATCCACGAAATTAAAGTGACGCTGATCTACTGCGACTACCGGCATGTTAGCTGATCTGCACTCTTCTAATTGGCCCGATTTCTATTTTTGAATTGGTTAAGAGAGTGACGGAATGGTGAGGAAGCACCATCTGAAAGAAAACATCGCTAAGCTGCGAGTAGTGGAGATTGTTCGGGTGCAGGGCGGAACGATCGCGGATCTGTGCCGCGGGATCGGTGTCGGCGAGCCGAGCCAATATCGCTAGCGCAAGGGGAATGCCAGCCTCAAAATGGATCAGGCGCAGCTTCCGAAAGAGCATGCAAAGGAATCCCCCGGTTGCAGCGCGCGGCGTCAGAACTCACGCTATACAATCTGCTCCTTCTGGGAGGTGCAAGGTAATCATCTCAGTCTCTCGCTTCGACGATGGCGCATCGGACAGATCCGGCGAATGATACCTGTATAAGCGAATGACTACTGCTTGACCTTGATACAGCACCGCCGGGTCTCACAGCTCGTTTCACTATCGGCCTTGTTCCAGGGAAGGCGTGACACCGCCACGGCTGCCATCCCGTTCCGCCACGTTCCACCAGCGGACCGTATTGGTGCCAGAAGCAGACTTGTAGAAACAATCGGTGCGGACCACTCAGTGCGGCCGGTTTTTAGGCCAGAGGGGAAAAGGCTCGGAAATTCATGCGAGCCATTGCTTTTATGCCCCAATTGCAGTCTTGCCGCAATCTCCATACCTATGCGAATGGTAATTTGCGGACACGGGAGTTTGAGTTGGAAACCATGAAGGCTTGGATCGTCAGGAAATATGGCAATCCGGAGGAGATGGTCTTAGGACAAACTGCCATGCCGAAGCTGGGGGAAGGGCAAGAGAATCGGGCGGACACTCTGGTCAAGATTGACGCTGCAGGTCTGAATTTTGCGGACGAAATCGCGATTGCAGGAAAATATCAGGATCGGATAAAACCGCCGTTTGTGCCAGGCAACGAGTTGGCGGGAACGGTCGTCGAGGCAATCCCGGGTTCTCGATTCTCTCCCGGTGACAAGGTCGCATGTCAGGTCCGCAGTGGTGCCTTTGCACAATATTGTGGCGTCGCTTCTGACCGTCTGATGGCGATAGGAGACTTACCAGCCTCGGTGGCCGCCGCGCTTCCGGTTTCCTACACCACTGCCCATGTCGCCCTTTTCGAAAAGGGTAATCTCAAGAAGGGAGATACGGTCCTAATCCATGCGGCGGCAGGCGGATTGGGCATCGCTGCCACTCAGCTTGCAAAAGCAGCGGGAGCTCGCATCGTTGCCACGGCAGGCGACGAAGACAAGCGGCGAATCGCTAAAGAGAATGGGGCTGATCATGTGATCGATTATCGTCAATCTGACTGGTCCGAGCGAGTAAGAGCTCTGGCACCAGATGGGGTCGATATCGTCATGGATCCGGTCGGCGGCGAAACTTCGGAACAGAGTCTGCGTCTTCTGGCATGGGAGGGCAGGCTGTTAGTATGCGGCTTTGCCGGTGGGACGGTTCAGGCGCTCAAGGCGAACTACATGCTGGTTAAGTCCGCCAGTGTGCACGGTGTATACTGGAGCTTCGACCGCTCGCCGGAAGCGATTCGCACCATACAGCAGAAGCTGGTTAATCAATGTGCCAGAGGCGAAATTCGCCCCCTAATTCGGGATGTGTATCAAATGGATGAACTCGTTTCAGCAATGGAGTCGCTGCGCTCTCGCGGAACGGTAGGTAAAGTCGTGATTGCCATGTAGCAGCAAACGGTCTGATTGGGCCGGCTCAGCGACCTCGAAGGCAAAACCATACTCTTGCGTATTGACTTTTCGACCCGAAGATCCGATTGAACGATATCTGAGGTGCCGGAAGGGACGTGACAGATGAGTTTTGGAGCCGTCGAGCAACTGTTTTACGACGTGAGTACCAAACGGAATTCCCGCGCAGCGTTTCGCGAGGATGCCACAGCTTTCGCAGAGAAGTACGCCCTCAGCGAGCTAGAACGCGACATGGTCTTGTCCATGAATGCCGAGGGACTCTTCGAGTACGGCATTAACCCGATGCTTCTGATGGGCTTCTGGACAAGCGTAAACGGACCGCAATCGATGCCGGATTATCTGTCCCGCGTTCCGACGCTGACGTCACAGCTCGAGACGGTAAGCGAATGAAGTGAGAGGCCGGCGGCAGCGAAGCGCTTACCCGTCTATCTTTAGGAGAGTTTCAAGATGGCCGAAATAGTCGGCGGCTTCATCATGCCGCATGATCCATTGTTGTTTGTGAACCCAAAGAAGAAAGAGCGCGACCACCTGATTGGCGCTTATTCGGAAATTCGCGACAAAGTAAGCAAGTCCGGCGCGACGAAGGCGATCATCTTCGGCGCGGACCATTATATTCTCTTCGGCCCTCGCTGTCTGCCACAGTTTCTTATCCCGACAGGCGAGCTTCATGGTCCCATTGACCGGTTGCCCGGTGTTGGAGATTCACCGATCGCCAGCGATCCGGGTTTCGCAGAGTATTTGGTCGGCCATGCCCATCAAAGCGGCTTCGACGTGTCTGTGGCGCGCGACTTGGGGGTGGATCATGCAATCGGGGTGCCCGCCCAGCTTGCCCTTCCGGCCGACGGGTCGGTCAAGACGGTTCCCGTTTATATGGCGAGTGGCGTAGCGCCGTATGTTCGTCTCCAAAGGGCATATGATTTCGGACGAATGATTGGCGATGCCATTGCGAAAATGCCCGTAGACGAATCCGTAGTGTTGATCGGCAGCGGAGGGATCAGCCACTGGGTGGGCACCGGAGAAATGGGGCGCATCAATTCCGAGTTTGATCGGAAGGTCCTCGACTGCATCGTTTCCGGCGATGCGACCCCTCTCCTTTCAATGACAGACGAGGAAATAATGCGCGAAGGCGGCAACGGTGGAATGGAGATTCGTCATTTTCTTGCAGTGATGGGTGCTCTGCCGGCGGGCCGAGGCGAAGTGCTCGCTTACGAAGCCTGGGATGGCGGCGTTACCGGCCTCGGCTTTGCGGAGATACTGCCCGCCTGAACGGGTCGGGTTCGAATAGCTGGAGAATGACATGACTGAATCGCTCTTGAAGCCGGATAGTAATGCAAAATTGGCTGCGGGCATCGAGGAACTCGTCGACGCCGAAGCGGGAAATATTGACCGCCGGATCTTCTGGGACGAATCTATCTACAACCTGGAGCTTGAACGGATTTTTGCGCGATGCTGGATTTTTGTCGCGCATGACACGCAATTGCCCAATGTTGGCGATTTTCTAACGACGACAATCGGTGAAGATGCGGTCATCGTGTCGCGTGGCGAAGACGGCAAGATCCACACCTTTCTCAACTCCTGTACGCATCGAGGTAATCGCGTGTGCTTTGCAGAGGCGGGCAACTCCCGGCGGTTCACATGCAATTTTCATGGCTGGTCCTACGGTCTCGACGGTAGCTTGAAGAATGTCAGTCGCCCGCAGTCCTATAGTGGAAAATCGAACCTCGATAAGTCCAAGCTTGGCCTGCACAAGGCGCGTGTCGAAAGCTATAAGGGGATGCATTTCGCCTGCTTCGACCCGGAGGCCCCGTCGCTTGAGGAATATCTAGGCGAATTTCGCTGGTATCTAGATGTGATCCTCGACAATGACGAAGGTGGTATCGAGTTTATCGATGGCAACATCAAATCTCGGCTCAAATGCAATTGGAAATTCCCGGCAGAGAACTTCGTGGGCGACTCGTATCACGCTCCCTGGACGCATAGCTCAGCCTTGATCGCAATGTTCGGAAAACAGCCGACCATGCGACCTGACCGTTCTTATCATGCCAATGCGAACGGCCACGGCTGGGAGTTTGGACTGGATTTCATTGGGAACGCGGCAACGCTCAATTCACCGCCGATTATCGACTATCTGCGTGAGCAGGAGGCGAAATTTGCCGAACGTCTGGGGAAGGTTCGCAGCAGGATGGTAGGCGCTCTAAGCTCCGCTAACGTCTTTCCCAATCTTTCCTTCCTGGCAGGTCACAACACTTTTCGGACATGGAACCCCAAGGGTCCAAGGAGCACGGAACTTCACACCTGGGTGTTCCTGAACGCAAATGCCCCGGAAGAACTCAAGGAAGAATATCGCCGCGGGGTAATGTTAACCTTTTCTCCGGCGGGTGTGTTCGAAATGGATGACGGCGAGAACTTCGAGAATTGCACGGCGGTCAATGTAGGCGTGGTGACCCGGCAGCAACAGCTTCACTTCGGGATGGGCCTCGATTCGAAAATCGAACACGAGGAACTGCGCGGCAATGTTTATCAAAGCCAGATCAATGAAGCGAACCAACGGGCCTTCTACCAGCGCTGGGCAGATCTGATGGGTGCAGAAACCTGGGCCGACGTTCCTGTCCGTTAGAAATATTCAGAGGTAAATGTGAAGACTCTCGAACAAACCACCCGGCGCGATCACTGCTCTGTGTCAGCCGAGTTACTTTTGGAGATACAGCAGTTTCTGTATCGAGAAGCCCGTTTGCTCGATAACGAGCAATATGATGAATGGCTAGAATTGCTGACGGACGATATCCATTATTGGGTACCAGGAGTGCAGGCCCGCTATCGAAAGGATGAGGCGAAGTTCAGTTCCGAACGAATGGCCTATTTCGACGACGGCCTCGAATATCTCAAGATCCGCGTGGCACGCGCCAAGCAGCCGTCGGCATGGGCCGAAGATCCACCCACCAGGCATTTTCACCTGATCGGCAATATCGAGGTCTTACCTACTGAAGATTCTAACGAGTGGACGGTCCATTCTGTGATCCTCAACCATCGTCATCGGACTGAAGACGATGAAATGGAACTAAAAGCCAGACGCGTCGATACAATCAGGCGGAACTCAGAAGGTCTGCTCCAACTGGCGCGCAGGAAGGTCATCTTGCAGGAAACTGTCTTGCAAGCAAAGAACATCAATACGTTCCTTTGATTGTGTGAAGGCCCTTCTGCTTGCCCGCAACTGGGCCGAATCTGTTGCATAGGCCTGGCGGCGTAGGTTGCCCGAAAGTACTCTTGCCGCTGTTGCTGACGGCCTCTTGGCGGCTGCCACCGTGCGGGAAAAGTGGCTCGGAACGATGTAGAGAAGCAGGTGTCGTTTCTGGCACCGCAGCTGATCGGAACACCCCACGGCCTTGACAATTCCGCAATGTCAGGATCGGCAGCGCAAGATAGTGTGGATTGCTTCGCTATGGCCGGTCTGCCCTTTCGGGAGAGAAAACGAGACTTGGTTTCAATGAGGTGACAGTCGATATAGCGCCGATAATCAGGGAGTTCGCGATTTTGGCGGGTCGGAGCCTTTGCCAAATGGTCGGCAGGATACGACCCCAGGCAGAGTTCTTAGCAAAGCCTGCGGTGATGAGGTTGTCCGCTCCCTGTCGCGTGGGTCCGAGGACTTCTCGTCCAATTTGGCCTCCCGACAAGGAGCGACAGCAACGCCTTTCGTAACTTCGTTCTGTTTTGAAGTGCTTGAATCGCCGTCAAACCAGATCGCGTTCCTTGGCCATCGAGAGCGCGGTGTCTTCGATCATGTCCTCCTGACCCCCGATCATTTTCTTGCGAGCCAATTCCATCAAGATATCACGTGCAGACAAGCCGTACTTACGTTCGGCTTCTTTGGCCTGATACAGGAAGGTTGAGTAGACCCCTGCAAAACCGAGCGTTATGGAATCCCTGTCCGCACGGGGCGGCTGAGGCATGATCGGCAAAACCCGATCCTCTGCTACGTCCATCAGCTTAAACAGATCCACCCCGGTTTCGATGCCCAATCGCTCTCCGACGGCAGCCATCAGTTCGAGGGGTGTATTGCCAGCGCCAGCACCCAATCCGGCAGCCGAACCGTCGATGCGGTCCGCGCCCGCGGCTACAGCAGCCAGCGAATTGGCGACTCCCATCCCGAGATTGTGATGAGCGTGAAATCCGATCTCGGTTTCGTCCTGCAAAGCTGTGCGAAGGATGGTGATGCGATCGGTAACTTCATCAGGCAGCATGTAACCTGCCGAATCAACACAGTAGATTGTTGTTGCTCCATACCCTTCCATCAACAGCGCCTGCTCAACCAGGTGCTCGGGCGGCGTCATATGCGCCATCATGAGAAAGCCGACTGTATCAAGCCCAAGTTCCCGTCCCAGGCCAATGTGCTGTTCGGTAACGTCGGCTTCGGTGCAATGCGAGGCGACATGAACACATCCTGCCCCGCAATCGGCGGCCATCCGCAACTCATCCAGAGTGCCAATGCCCGGAACATGGAGTACCGAGATAGTCGCCTTTTTCACTACCTTGGCCACTGCCGAGATATATTCGCTATCCGAATGGAGTCCGCGACCGTAATTCAGGGATGATCCTCCCAACCCGTCACCGTGAGTGACCTGGATCAACGGCACCCCTGCGTCATCAAGCCCGGAAGCGATATCGACCATCTGATCCAGCGTGATCTGATGCCGCATGGAATGCATGCCGTCGCGCAGACACATATCATGCAGCTTGAGCTTTTTACCCCTAACCTGTTCTTCGAGTGTCATCATGCGTTCTCCTTCAATGGTGAGAGTTCAAGTCGGCCATCAAGGATGTCTTGTGCAAACATTTCGGCCGTGCGCGCTGCAGCGGCAGTCATGATGTCCAGATTTCCTGCATATTTGGGGAGAAAATCGCCAAGTCCCTGCACTTCCAGAAAGATCGAGACTTTGCGCCCCTCGAAAATTGGCCCGTTCTTCAATTGGTAGCCGGGGACATATTGTTGCACAGCAGAAATCATCTCGTGCACGGATGCGGTGATCGCTTCCTGATCCGGCTCGTCGACTGTTTCGCAATAGACGGTGTCACGCATCATCAGCGGAGGCTCGGCCGGATTGACGACCACGATAGCCTTGCCTTGCGCTGCACCTCCCACTTTCGCGACTGCCGCAGAAGTGGTGCGCGTGAACTCGTCGATATTCTTCCGAGTACCCACTCCGATCGACTTCGACGCGACCGTTGCGATTATCTCGGCGTAATCCACGCTTTGAACATTGCTGATGGCGGCGACCATCGGAATCGTGGCCTGACCCGCGCATGTGACCATGTTGACGTTCATTGCCTTACGGCCTGCCAGATCCTTGAGATTCACCGGGGGAACGCAAAGCGGGCCAAGGGCGGCGGGCGTCAGGTCGATCATAAGAATGCCCAGCTCGTTCAGCTTGCGGCTGTTTTCGGCGTGGACATAGGCCGAAGTCGCATCAAACGCGATGCTCACTCCATCCTCGATCGCGTGAGGCACCAGCCCGTCAACCCCTTCAGCAGTGGTCTTGAGGCCCAGTTCCTTCGCGCGGGCCAGACCTTCGGATCCGGCCTCAATACCCACCATCCAAACGGGTTCGAGAACTTCGGAACGAAGCAGTTTGTAAAGCAGATCGGTGCCGATATTCCCCGGCCCGATTATTGCGCATTTAATTTTGTCCATCCGAGCATCCTTACTTTGTCACTAGAGTGCGCCGAGGTCTGTCACCTCGCTGCTATCCTTGCCGAAGCACGCGATTGGCTAAGAAAAAATCATGCGACAGGACCCAAGCCCGTCGCTGAGGTTAAGTTGCAGCGTGTCACCGCTGGATATGTCGATCATCGGACCAAGTGCTCCGGAAAGGATTATTTCGCCCGCCCTGAACGGCATTCCAAGCTCGCCAAGCGTATTGGCCAGCCAGGCGACAGAGTTAAGAGGGGAACCCTGAACAGCGGCGCCGATCCCGCTCGCAACCTCGACTCCATTACACTCGATTGTCATGGCCACTTTTGCCAGATCGATCTCACGGGGATCGACCCGCTCGGTCCCTATCGCGAATATTCCGCACGAGGCGTTATCCGCGACTGTATCCTGAATTCTGATATCCCAGTCTTGAATGCGGCTATCGACGATCTCGAAACAGGCAGTGACATATTCGGTCGCCTCCAGTACATCGGCGGCGGTCACGCCAGGCCCGTTGAGATCATGTTGCAGGATGAACGCAATTTCGCCTTCTGCCTTGGGTTGGATGAGTGATTTGTGATCTACCGTAGCGCAATCGGGAACCAGCATTCGATCGGTCAATTGTCCGAAATCAGGCTCGAACACCCCGATCATTTCCTGCACCACTTTGGAAGTAACGCCGATCTTTTTGCCGATGATCTTTTCGCCAGCTTCCAGACGGCGCGCGACCATTCGTTCCTGGACGCGATAGGCGTCGACAATATCTATCTCCGGATGGCGATCCCGCAGATTGGAAACCGTTCGGCCCTTGATCAGTGCGCCGTAGAGTTCATCACCCAGGGAAGATATTATTGAACTTTCGAGTGGCATTGCCTTAAATTCTCCCAAACGTGCGCATCGAAACGCCCTTGTATCTTTTGCCGATCTCGTCTCCTGGCCACCATCGAGCAATTCACCGCCCGTCCAATCTGAGCAGTCAGCGAATCCGGCACGGTTCGAAAACGGCGTCTTCAATCTATGTTTGTGTCTGTGCGCTATCGTTTGGCACCCTGCCAAGCTTGACCGGCGGCAATTGAGGCCTAGAGCCTCACTCTGTGAGAGGAGCGACAAGATGAACGATGCATCCAGCACATCGGTTGTCGAGCGAATACTCGACCTGATCGGTTGCCTTTCGTCGGCGCCCAAGACGGTAAGGGAAATCTGCGAACATACCGGCATTCCCGTTTCTACAGCTCACCGGCTCTTGAGGCCGTTGGTCGAGCGCAAATTTGTAATCCGGCAACGTCGAGGATTATACGCTCTCGGCATCGCCAGCGTGGAAATAGCGGTACGTGCGGATATCGATTCGATTATTACCACTGCAACCCGGCCCATTATGGCAGACCTCGCCAAGACTTGCAGGCGTACGGTGCATCTGGGCGTCTTTCGTGACAATCTTGTACGCTATTTGGTCAAGGCCGAATCCGGGTGCCGACGGTCTCCTTCTCGGGAGGAGATCGAGCTCGAGGCTTACTGCACAGCGATTGGCAAGGCCCTGCTTGCTCAACTGGAACGGGACAGGCTTGAAGACTATCTTGCCTTGGGCGATTTCGTTCCTCTTACGGACAACACAATATTCGATGTCGATGACCTGAGACAAGAAATCAACGGCGTACGCCGACAGGGATGGGCGATAGATCGAGGGGAGATGTATCCAGAGCTGCGCTGCCTCGCGGTGCCGATACGGGGCAGGACCGGCCTGTTGGCGGCGGTGTCAGTCACCGAGGTCTGCAACGACGTTGATCCCGAGAAAGCGGAACAGGATTTGCTGACGCTTTTTCCGCGCATCGTTGAAGCGGCAGAGGCAGTTTCCGATGTTTTGCGAATGCCAGGGGACGAGGTTCGCGAGAAGCGAAGTAACAAGACTTGAAGTGCTCGGCCTAACCCATTCGCGAGATCAATCCGCCATCGCTGACCAGGATCGTTCCATTTAGGTTTACTCCATCTCTAGGTGACGCGAGAAGCACATAGCATCCGGCATGATCTTCCGCCTCTGCCGCCCTTGCCAGTGGCGATGCCTTCGCCACCATTTCAACTGTGCGCTGTTCGGAATCGAGACGACGCGATGCGCTCTCCAGTGTGTCCAATCCCGAAAGGCCCGTGACAGTCCCGCCAGGAGCAACGCCGTTAACGCGGATTTGCGGCGCCCATTCATAAGCAAGTTGATAAACTATGCCCCGCAGTGCGAACTTGCTGGCAGTGTACAATGTGCCACCGCCGCCAGCTCTGAAACTAGCATTGGAGCAGGTCACTATCAGAGAGCCCGTGGATTTCCGCAACGCATCTGCGGAAGCTCGCGCCAAGAGCAAAGTCGACAGCACATTAATTCGGAACAATTCCTCGAACGCTGCCTCCACGTCTTCCATTTTCATGCGATCTATACGCTTGTACCAGTCGTAAACGCCGGCGTTCGCTATCGTGGTGTCCAGTTTTCCGAATTTTTCCTGCGCAAGTTCGACGCCCGCTTCGCAGATCGCAGCCTCTGTGCAATCTCCCGCGAGGACAGAGCACCGATCCCCCAAGTGATCCGACAAATCCGCGAGAGCGTCGGCATTGCGATCCAACGCAACTACATTCGCTCCTTCCTCGACGAGACGTATCGCCACTGCCTTGCCGATACCTGAAGCCGCGCCAGTGATTAACGCTGTTTGGCCCGAAAGTTTTCCCATCAATTCTCACCCTCTGGTTTTTTGTCTATTTCAGATCAACCATCCATACTCCAGCGTATTGACATCTTCCAAGGTCCCTCGCAACAGACAAGGAAGAAGAATTTGGCGAAATGCTGCTTTGGAGAGAGGTATGCCCGGTAATACGGAGCTTCCCGATATCGGGTTGTCGATAGACGTCGACGGTATCCAGACAAATTATCACGATTGTGGAGAAGGTGACCCCGTCATCCTCCTTCACGGTTCGGGTCCGGGCGTGACCGCCTGGCAAAACTGGCGAGGAATCCTGCCAAAACTTGGGGAAACGCACAGGGTTCTGGCCCCCGACATCGTGGGCTTCGGCTTTAGCCAACTGCCTGAAGGAGAGAAGCCGGGCATCAAACTGTGGACGCGGCATCTGGCGGGCTTTATAGAAGCCCTTGGCCTCGACCGCGTAACGCTGGTCGGCAACAGCTTCGGTGGTGCCCTCGCGCTGGGAATGATGGCTTTTCATTCCGACAAGGTGCGCTCGCTTATTCTTATGGGCACACCGGCTGGTGAGTTTGAGCAGACGCAGGGATTGGCGGACAGCCGATCCTTCGAGCCCAGCATGGACGCCATGCGCGCTATGATGAAGGCATTCCCATACGATCCGTCAATAGTTACCGACGAGGCAGTGGCCGCGCGCCTGCGTGTGGCGGAAATCGCCAGCGGGAAAGAGACAATCCGCAAGCTGCAGCCTGGCGCTGATCAAGCATCGAAAGGTCCACGAATCGTCAAGGGCATTCCGCTGGAGCAGTTGAAAGCTATCGATGCGCCAACGCTGATTCTGCACGGCCGCGAAGACAAGATGATTCCATTGCATGTTGCAGTGCGAATGCACGAACACCTCAAGCGCTCCGAGATGCATGTCTATGGTCAATGCGGCCACTGGGTCCAGCTAGAGCGTGAGCATCAGTTTCTGGACCAAATACGCGCATTTCTCCGTCGCAATTGAAATCCTCGCTAGCCGTATTTCTTGGCCGCAAAATCCTTAACACAGTTTCCGGCGAAATGGTATTTATGCAGATGTCGAAAACCAGAACCGAGATACTTCGTCGTCTCAGTGAAGGCGATCGAGCTTTCCTGCGCGAAGAATATAGTGATGTCGTGACCATGTTCTGGGACGCGGTAGAAGCTTGTCCTGAAAAGCTGGCACTGATTGAGGGAGATCGAAAACTCTCATACGAGCAGTACGGTTCTGCGGTTGCAGGTCTCGCTGCGCGCATTGGCGAGATTGTCCCGCCATCAGGCCGTGTCGCGATTTCCATCCCGAATTCTATCGAGGCAAACGTCGCCATTTTCGCTGCATTGAGCGCTGGTGCCGAGATTTCGATGGTCAATGCCGAATATACGCCGCGCGAACTTGGAGTGTTGTTCGGGATTGCGGAGCCCGATCTCGTTCTGGCGGGTGGACAGAACGCCACGGTCGCCGGTGCCACCGCCGGCAGCATTGGTAAACCACTAGCGATCGTGGGCGAGGGCGGCATTGCGATCGAGCAGTTGCTGGAAACGCCGCCAGAGCGGCCGGGACTCGAAATAACGGGCGAAAGCCCCTGTATAATCATGTTTACGGGTGGATCGACGGGCGCACCGAAGGGTGTCCGGCGCTCTCAAAGCTCGGAAATGAGCTGCATCAAGGCAATGCAAACCGCTTGGCCTACTCGCCTATACGAAGAAGTCTGGCTTAATGTTGCCCCCGTCAGCCATGTCTGGGGCCTGCACATGGGGTGCTTCAATCCTGTTTATGGGCGCGCTCCCCTCGTAATCGTTCCGCGCTTCCAGCCAGACGTCACGGCAGGTCTGATGGAAAAGCACAGGGTCAGCGTCTTCAGCGGTGGTCCGGCGGCTATCTATCAGGGACTCCTTGCAGCCCCTGATGCCGACTTATCTGCGCTGTGGCTGTGCCCTGGCGGCGGTTCGGTATTCTCTCGGCAAACCCTTCTGCGTTGGGAGGCCAAGACCGGCCTTCCGATACTCGAGGCATTTGGCATGACAGAAGGCGGCCCACTGACGGCGCAACCACTCGACGGCTCGCACAAGTACGGCACTGCTGGCCTCCCATTGCCCGGTATCGAGGTGGCCATTGCTGCGCTCGATGGAAGTGGCAAGCGGCTGGATCCGAATGAGAACGGTGAAATTTTGATCCGCGGAGAACGTGTCATTGAGCAATACATGGGCCTTCCACCATGTGCAGATGACGGATGGCTCCCCACCGGGGACATCGGATGTTTGACTTCGGATGGTTTTCTGACAGTCGTCGACCGCAAGAAAGACATGCTCATTGTTGCGGGATTTAATGTCTATCCCAGCGAGATCGAGGAAGTAATTTCCCAAGTTCCGGAGGTCACGGATGTGGCTGTAATCTCAGTGCCTGACGATCGCAAGGGTGAAGTGCCCTTTGCTTTTGTAGCAATCGACCAGGGGGCCGGGATTACTGAAAAGACACTCCTAAATCACTGCGCCGAGCACCTGACCAACTACAAGATTCCGCGAGCAATCGTCTTGCTTGACGAGCTTCCAAAGACGCCCGCACGCAAGCCGGACAAAAAGAGGCTCGAGAAACTGGCTAGAGATTTTTTGAGGAAGCAAGGCAATAAAATTACTGCAAAGTAATACAGGAATAGATTGCTAATTTTATTATGCCAAATTGGGGAGGTTTTATGAAAGTATACTTTTTAACAACGGTGGCTGCGCTGCCGGTTTTGCTCTGCCCGGCCGCAGCTTTTGCGCAGGGTGCATCTGAGGATCAAGCGGGCGAGTTCGCAGGAGCGACCGAGGCACAGGCTGAGGAAGGCAATGGGACGATTATCGTTACCGCCACTCGCCGTGAGGAAAGCCTGCAGGAAGTGCCAGTCGCGGTGACGGCAGTTTCTACCGAAGCGCTGACGACATCCGGCGTCGAGCAGGTCCGTTCACTCAACCAGCTTGTGCCCGGATTCAATGGCGGGCGCAATCAGAACGTGATGCAGCCCAGTATCCGTGGCGTAGGATCCAGCGGCACCTCAGTGGGTGATGAATCGAACGTCGCCGTGTATGTCGATGGGGTGTACCAAGGCGATCCTTATTCGACACAGATTGATCTCGTCGAAGTTTCGCGGGTAGAGGTATTGCGCGGACCGCAAGGTACGGTATTCGGTCGTAATGCGACCGGCGGTTTGGTTAACGTCGTGACGCCGGATCCGCAGTTCGCGCCACGGGCCTGGGTAAGGGGAAGCTGGGGCCGACTGCGCGAAGACTCGAACAATTTCGACATCCGCGCCTATGCAACCGGCGGGTTGACAGACTCGATCGCTGCCGATCTGGCGGTACTGTACCGAAATCAAGATGGATACGCGACTGACTTGGTCAGCGGCGGCACAGTCGGCGATACCGAAATTGCTTCCATCAGATCCAAGCTGTTGTTTCAACCTAGCGACGATGCTGAGTTCGTTCTGACGGTTGCCTACGTCGATACGCACGAAGAAACTGCGGCGACCGCCCAGCCTTTTGAAGGCAACACCCGTGGCGCACAATTCGCCGGAGCGATCATCTCTGACGAGCCTTGGGAAATCTCGAACTTCGCCTTTGGAACACCGGGCTTGTCGGAATTCACCCGTCTCGATCTTGCGCTGAAGGGGCAGATTGATCTGGGCGGAGTTATGCTTGAATCGACTAGTTCTTATATGAAGACGCGCGTCCATCAGATCGCAGATTCCGATGCCACCAACATCCTCCTTGGTGAAACGAACATGCGGGTAAAGCCCGACACATTCACGCAGGAACTTCGTCTGATTTCGGACAATGCCAGTCCGTTAAGTTGGACTGCCGGCGTTTATTACTACCAGCTTGAGGGCGAGCAGCCGCTCATATTAATAAATCGCCAGGATACGGCGACCCCTGTTACGCCGATCACGATTGAACCTGAAGTCAAGAACTCTTCGATAGCGGCATTCGCCGAAGGAACCTATGAGTTGGCACCAAGGCTTTCGGTAACTCTGGGCGGGCGGTTCACCACTGAAACACGAAAGTTTTCTCAACGGATTAACGGGAATCAGCTCTTCTCCGATGCAGAAGAAGATTTCGATAAGTTTACCTATCGGGTGGCTGTCCAGTATGAAGCTTCACCTGACCTGAACCTTTATGCGACCTATGGGACAGGCTTTAAGAGCGGCACGTTTAACACGTTCAGCGCTTCCAGCGTTGCTGTCGAACCCGAAACCATCGAAGCACTGGAATTCGGCATCAAATCCGATCCATTCCCATGGCTACGCGCAAACCTTGCGACCTTCTATTATACCTATGACAATCTGCAAGTTACCGCGCGGGCGGCGGACAATTCCTTCGTTCTTCAGAATGCTGCAAGCGCGGAAATCTACGGCGGTGAGCTTGAACTTTCAGCAGAGCCCACGCGAGGCCTCAATCTGAGAGCTGCCCTGGCTTACACGCATGCCACCTACGATGAATTTGAAAGTGCGCAGGTGTTCATTCCTCAGCCCGGTGGGGGAAACATGGTTGCCTCGGCTGACGCATCAGGAAATCAACTTGTCCGTACGCCAGAATTCACTTTGACGCTGGGTGGTCGCTACACTTTCGATGCGTTTCAGGGTGAAGCATTTATCGGCGGCAACCTGTTTCATTCGAGTGAGGTTTATTACGACTACCTCAACATTTTCGGTCAGGATTCATATGAACTGCTTTCAGCCGAGATCGGCTGGATTAGCCCAGATGATGATCTGACATTCCGGGTTTACTCCAAGAACCTTACGAATGAAGCGGTGGCTCAACAGATCTCACCGGGTCCGCTCGGGGCATACATCATTTATGAGCGCCCACGCGAAATAGGTGCAAGTGTAGAATTAAGATTCTAACCTGACGGCTGGAGGGAACGCTGAATTAAAGTCAAGCTGTACTCTCCAGCATCACCTCGATTGGGGTCACGTCATTGGAGTAGGCGGTCTACTCACGCATTGCCGTGATTGCTGTAGGGGCGCTACATGTCCGGACCAGGCGGGGCTGGTAATACCAGAAAGCGCCCCATCCATGAACTATGACCGAAACGACGAGCCCCACAGCTCCGGCAATTGCACCGAGACTTCTCGGCTGTTTTGCCAGATGCCGAAATTTGAGCATCAGACGGGATCGAGCGTCCCAATCATTGAGGAGGACCGGCGTTGATTGATCGTTTCGACGTGCTGATTGTTGGTACTGGGCACGGTGGCGCCCAGACTGCGCTGGCGCTCCGCCAGAATGGCTTTGAAGGCACCATAGCCATGTTGGGGCGAGACAAAGAACCACCCTACGAACGACCACCTCTATCTAAGGAATATCTCGCGCGTGAGAAAGAGTTCGAACGCATCCTGATTCGCCCCGTCAGCTTTTGGAAAGACAAGCAGGTGCGCCTGATGCTTGGTAGTGAAGTCGTCGCGGTTGATGCCGATGCTCGCACCGTTGCGTTGCAGGATGGCCGAACGTTTGGTTATGGAGAGTTGGTGTGGGCCGCGGGCGGCTCACCACGCAAGCTAACTTGCGAAGGCGCTGACCTCCAAGGCATCCACTCCGTGCGCGACAAGGGGGATGTTGACGCAATCACGGGCCAACTCGGTAACGGAGCGAGGCGGGTCGTGGTGATCGGCGGCGGCTATATCGGACTAGAAGCGGCAGCCGTGCTACGCAAACTTGGCTGCACTGTCGTGTTACTCGAAGCAATGGAACGCGTATTGGCCCGCGTCGCGTGCGAAGCGATTTCCCGGTTCTTCGAGGCACAGCACAGAGTGCACGGTGTGCAGGTTCGACTCAATACAGTGGTCGACTGCATTCAAGGGGATGGTACCAAAGCCACCGGCGTGAAGTTGGATAATGGTGAAGTTATCCACTGCGACATGGTCATCGTCGGCATAGGCATTGTTCCCGTCGTCGAGCAACTTTCCGCAGCTGGCGCCGATACGCCTAATGGCGTGGCCGTCGACGAGTATTGCCGTACAAGTCTGCCGCATGTCCACGCCATCGGCGATGTCGCCCTTCAAGCCAACAGTTTTGCCGATGGTAAGATGATCCGGATTGAGAGTGTGCAAAACGCCGGTGGGATGGCAAATACAGTTGCGAAAAACCTGTGCGGAAGCCAAGTTCCTTATTTAGCGACCCCTTGGTTTTGGTCCAATCAATACGACTTGAGGCTACAGACGGCTGGCCTATCTGCAGGCCATGACAAGACCGTTCTACGCGGTGATCCGTTCAAACGAAGCTTTTCGGTGATCTACCTAAAACGGGGTAAGGTCATCGCACTCGACTGTGTAAATGCGATGAAAGACTACGTCCAAGGCCTTAAGCTAGTGGAGGCAAGGGCAGAAGTCGCGGTCGAGGCGCTGGTTGACTCTGAGACGCCGCTGAAGAATCTCATATCGGTTCTGAGAGGTGAGAAAAAGTGAAAACTCACGACGACTATTGTGAATGGCTACATCGTTTTCTCCCAATCGATGACTGATATCAAAGTATTAGGGATAATTATAATTGAACGCAAAGGTGTTGAATGGGGCGAAGGTGAACGAAAGCCTCAACCAAGAAATGGTCGAAGCGACATATTCCGGTGGCGAGCATGAAATGGCTGATCCCCGGATACCCGGGGCCGGTCGGCCCGTTGACCTGCACTCAACCTGGCTCGTTTGAATCCGTCCGATAACGCGGTTGGCCGCGCAACGGTTGTCTCGGCATTTGATACACCGGATGCTGATTAACGTAGCTCCCAAAATTTGCTCGGGAAAAAATCAAAGTCAAACCGCTTCGTTGCGCATGTGTTCGGTTGAAGTGTTGGGCGCCTTAGCGGAGCCAGTTGGGCGTTGCGGGAATAGCTGTTGCGTTATCAGTTCTGCGCCGAACGCCGCCGGATTTGCGTACACCAGAACAGTTGCGTTCTCTCCCGATTGTAGTCCTCGCCCAAGGCAGCGGCTCGATCCAGGCACGGGCTACTCTGCCACCTGAATCCTGGACCATTCGCGGTTAGACTTTTCTGCCGTAGATATCCTTGGCTGGCCGAGGAGTTATGGCATGAAGGCATCGGAGTTGACGGACGCGCAGAAGGCGTTCGTCATCAAGCAGGGTGAGGAAGGGACGCCGGTGGCGGAGATCTGCCGCAAGGCGGAATAAGCCGGACGACGTACTTCAATTGGAAGAAGAAGTACGCCGGACTTTTGCCGTCGGAGGTGCGGAGGCTGCGCGAGGTCAAGGACGAGAATCGGCAGCTGAAGCAGATCGTCTCAGACCTGACGCTCTATCGTGCGATGCATCAGGATGTCATCAAGCGTAAGCTCTGAGGCCGGATCGAGAGCGCGAGATCAACGACGAGGTTCGGCAGGACTTGCAGGTGACGATCCGCAGAGCATGTGCCATACTGCACTTCGATCCTTCGACCTATCACTACTGGTTCCGCCGCAACGATCCGTCATTTTTTGAAGGAGCGTATCAGGGAGACCTGCGAGACGCATGTCCGCTACGGCTATCGGCGCGTGTACTACATTCTTCGCCACCACGGTTGGGGCGTGAACATGAAGAAGGCCTATCGCCTTTACAAGGAGTTAAGTCTTCAGCTCAGGAACGAGAGGTCCAAGCGTCGGGTGAAGGCCAAGCTGCGGGAGGATCGATCGATGGCGATCCGGCCGAACGATGTGTGGGCGATGTTCTTTGTTCAAAACCAGCTTGCGACTGGTCGCAAACTGCGCATCCTGACGGTAGTCGACACGTTTTCGCGTCTGTCACCTGTGATCGATCCGCGGTTCAGCTACCGGGGGAAGATGTGGTCGCAACGCCTGAAAAGGCTTGCCAGAAGATCGACTATCCAAAGACGATACGGGTGGACAATGGCAGCGAGTTCATCTCGCGAGACATGGATCGGAGGGCTTACCAGCGCGGTGTTACCTTGGACTTCTTTCGCCCTGGTAAGCCCGCAGATAACGTGTTCATCGAAGCGTTCAACAGCAAGCAACGGGTGAATGCTTGAACGCGCACCGCTTCCTGTTGCTGGGCGAGAGCGGTGCCGCATCGATAAGCCGTTCGAGCCTGGGCTCCTGAGCGGGGGCGACCGCATCCTCAACCACGACGAGGCCGGAAACCAGCGAAGGCTGTGCAAGGTGCTTGCGAAAAGCTGGAGGCGTAACGTAGACACTACGACGAAGAGCGACCGCACAGCGCGATCTGGAATATCCCTCCGATCTTGCTGCCAAACTCAGCCGGTGCGACCAACCCACCGGACCTGAGCCAGGTGGAAAACTCCAGGCCCGCGTGGTCCAAGGTTCGGTAGGAGTATAAGCAACCGAATGGCTCTAATCCCAACTGGGGGACAGCCGGGGGTCTCGTCAGCTACCTTCATGAAAGATGATCACAAAAGGCGGGGCGTGATCCCTCCAAAAAATTGCGTTGGTGTTTCCAGGAGTCGTTTCAAGTCTCCTGCGATTCGATAGTATGCCGCCAACGAGCTCGTTTCGTCTTGATTTATCTCACGTGGACCCAATAAACCAACCGGGCTATCAGTGGCCAACCGTTGCCAGCCCCCATGTTGCCCATAGCTCTGGCAAGGCGACCTCGTGAGCTGATCAAAAGCCGTCGGATATTGAAACAGACTGGGTACACAAAGGCAGAACGGCAACTTCGAGCCTCAGAAAGGACCATATGGGAAAAATTGCGCAAGTGCCCCCTCTTCGCCGAGTGGTTACTCTCATCTCAACCATACAGGGGATCTGGGCCCCAAATCGGGCGGACCTCAACAATTCACTTGTTCACGCAATCTTAGCTCATTCTGCGCAATACTAGAAATGCACCGGACTTCGTCGCAGTCGTCGCAAAGTGGGGTGAGTCGACGCGTTGCTTTAAAGTTTATCTCCTGCACGAAAACGCGTTTTGGGTGTAATCTTACCTATCGAACCAGCGGATATCATGCAACCTTGGCTGGGCACGAGATTAGATATTGGGACATATATGCTTAACGATAAGGGTAAGAGTGGCGATTCTAAGCAACTATCGAAGGACGCATGGCTAAAACACACCCTCAAAACCATTGGCGAGGTGGGTGTCGCTAATATTCAAATAGAATCCCTTGCTAAAGATTTAAATGTTACAAAGGGTAGTTTTTATTGGCATTTTAAAGGAAGAGACGCACTTTTGAATGATGCCCTCTCATATTGGTACGAAACTGCAACAAGGATAATTGGTCGTGCCGCCAATCGCAGTTTCAGCGATCCTATTGATCGTCTAAGATATTTTTTCAGTTTAGCATTTAATCAAAGGTACGATGTCCCTGGTGGACCGGTTGAGCGGGCCCTGCAAGAATGGGCCCGGGTTTCTGAAGCGGCATCAAAAACAACCCAACGTGTCGATCGAGAACGGATTCGGTTAATTGCAGATGCCTACATCGAACTTGGAAAAAGCGAAGTCGATGCACGTCGAATTGCTACTATGGCTCTTGGTCAGATAATTGGCCTAAACGTTCTTTCGCGATCCGAACCCAGGGAAGATCTTACTGATTATAATAAAGCATTTCAAATTATGTTCCTTACCTCGGGATGACAGCGATTCAGCAGTCGTTGCTGGGGGATCGAAATGGCCGGCAACCGTGGTCACGCTCAGTAGTCCGCTCTGAATGACTGACCGGCTGACGCCCGTAGCTTCAAGCGGAGGGGCTGAAGCCATTTTTGTGGGTACGCCGGTCAAAATAGCGCTTGAAGATGTCATTGGGTGAAGTTGCCGGAGGTGGTCGAGAGGTAATCGCGTTGTCAAAAGCGCTGTTCCGAGTAGCGCTTGCGCATGTTTTCGAACTCCTGCTGGATTTTGCGCGAGGAGCGCCCCTTGGCCTGGCGCACGAAATCAGCGACCGAGAATTGTGGTGGGATTTTGACGAACATATGCCCGCAGTCGCGGGACAAGGACCAGTTGCTAATCTTCGCGCCCATTTGGGGCAGACCTGGCAGATGATTTCGCGCAATCCCAGTCGGACTTTGCCGTGCAGTACCCCGAGAGATACTTGGGTGCCTAGACGAGGTGGTGGCGATCGTGAAAAGTTGTGTGGCCGCCGACCGAAGTCGGAAGGGTAGCTCCCCGGGCGCGACACTAAATTTATGATAGGTGAAAATAGTTCCGTCCCTATTATCGCCTCTCGGGTGAGGGCGGAGGAGCCGCATCTCGACTCAGCTATTGCAGCAAGGAATGATGGACGTCTCATTAATCTCGATAGCGCCTCCAAGCTGAAATATACGGTCAAGGCAGGCTATGTCTTACGAGGGCTTGCCATTTCGCTGGCGTTTGAAACAACGATCTGAAGCTTCGCAGTAGTCCGCGCGAAATGAGGGGTGCCATCGTAAGGCAATGCAAACGTTGGACGAAACGCCTGCATTGAGTGAAGCTGTGAGGCTGTGGCCGAGTGTGATGTGGCCCCCTGATTTTCCTCCGATCTGGACGAGAGACCGGCCCTGTTGGAAGGACGGACGAGACGAAGTGACTGAGGTTCACCGAAAAGCAGATCATTGGCTTGCTTAAGGAGGCCGAAGCTGGAGCGAAGACCGCCTATTTGGCCCGTCGATATGGTATAGCGGAAGCGACGATCTACAACTGGAAGTCGAAGTATGGCGGGCTCGAGGTTTCGGAGGCTCGGCGGCTGAAGGAACTCGAAAGCGACAACGCGAGGTTGAAGCGTCTGCTGGCCGATGCAATGCTGGACAAAGCGGCGCTGAAGGATCTCCTGGCAAAAAATTCTGCCGCCGGGCGCGAAGCGCGAAGCTGTGGCTCATCTCCGGGACTGCCATGGGATGAGCGAGCGGCGGGCGTGCCGGGTCATCGATACCGATCGCAAGGGTGTGCGGTACCGTTCCACGCGGGACGTTGACGCTGAGCTTCGCGAAAAGCTGCGCGAACTGGCCAACCAGCGTCGCTGGTTCGGCTGCCGCCGCCTGCATTTCCTGCTGCGTCGGGAGGGGATCATGATCAACCGGAAGAAGACCCAGCGCCTATATCAGTAAGAGAGACTAGCAGTCAGGTGGCGACGCGGCCGCAAGCGGGCTATGCGAACCAGAGCGCCAGCACCGGTCCTGGCTCTGCCGAATCCGCGGTGGATGAGTAGCCCCTAGATTTCTGGACGCCTTCTATCCTAATTTTGAGGACAGGAGGCGACGATGGGGAAGCCCAACTTCAGTGATGAGTTCAAGCGCGATGCGGTGGCCCAGATCACCGAGCGTGGATATCCGGTAGCCGAGGTTTCGCAGCGGCTCGGTGTCAGCCAGCACTCGCTGTATGCGTGGAAGCGACAGCTGGGCAGGCAAGTGTCTAGCGATGCGAGCAAGGATGCCGAGATCCGCCAGTTGAAGCGCGAGTTGGCCCGGGTGACGGAGGAGCGCGACATCCTAAAAAAGCCACCGCGTACTTCGCCCGAGATGCAAAGTGAGGTACGCGTTCATTGCCGAGCATCGCGATCGTTTCGGCGTGCGGGCAATGTGCCGGTGCCTCGCTGTGCAGCCGAGTGGCTACTATGCTTGGCAGAAGAGCCCGCTGAGCCAGCGGGCCCGGGAAGATGCCCGGCAGACGGAGCTGCTGCGGCAAGCGTGGAACGACAGCGGCAAGGTCTATGGCTACCGCAAGCTGCACGATGACCTGCTTGATCACGGCGAGACCTGCTGCGCGAACCGCGTTGCCCGGTTGACCAGGCTGGCGGGCATCAAGGCACAGATCGGCTACAAGCGCAGGCCGGGCAGCCATGGTGGCAAGCCGTCCCTGGTGGTCGACAACACTCTGGATCGCCAGTTCGACGTGGCTGCGCCGGACCGGGTCTGGGTAACAGACATCACCTACATCCGCACCCTGGCAGGCTTTGCCTATCTGGCAGTGGTGATCGACCTGTACTCCCGCCGTGTGGTGGGTTGGTCGATCCAAAGCCGCCAGACCACCGATGTGGTGCTGCAGGCACTGCACATGGCGGTATGGCGGCGTAAACCGAAGCAACGGGTGCTGATCCACTCGGACCAAGGCTCGCAGTTCACCAGCATAGACTGGGCCGCCTTCATCCGGGCTCACAATCTTGAGCACTCGATGAGCCGACGGGGCAACTGCCACGATAATGCCGTGGCCGAGAGCTTCTTCTCCTCGCTCAAGCGTGAGCGCATCCGGCGCCGTACCTACAAAACTCGCGAGGAAGCCCGGCAGGACGTGTTCGATTACATCGAGATGTTCTACAACCCGGTGCGCAAACATGTCAGGAACGGGATGCTGTCACCCGTCGAGTTCGAACGGCAGCAGATTTTGAAAGCCGAAGGCGTCTAGAAAACTAGGGGCTACTCAAACGGCCGCATGCGCGACGAGCTGCTCAACGAAACGCTGTTCCTCAGCCTCGCGCATGCCACGTCGAGATCTCGGGTTGGGGTTGAAGATTACATTCGGGAGCGACCACACTCAGCCCTCGGCTACGCAAGCTCGGCGGCGTTCGCCGCCCGACTGAATAACCAATGGCCTGCCTCGCTACGCCCTACGGGCACCGCTACCCAGCCCATTGCTTCAGCCGCGCTCATGCGCAACAATGCCGCTACTAGGCCCTAATCCCAGCTGGGCGAAAGCTGGGGGTCACGTCAGTCCCTGCAAAGAGGGATTCATGCAGCGAACACCGCTGCCGGCCTCTCCCTATCACATCATCGACGATATTGAGCACACGGAACTTTTGTTCGGACGCCACCTAGTCGTGAGCAAATAAAAGTTCGAAAAAGAGGGCTCGACACAGCGAAGCGCCGAACCCTCTTGCAATTAGCGAGTAAGTTCAAAACTTGCCGCGCACGGTGATGCCGTAAGTCCGCGGTTCCGCAAGAAAAGCGGAGAACGTTTGTTGCGGAGCCACGAAAGGCGTGTTGAAGGCCACCTGCGTATACCCAACGTCAAACAAATTATTGACCCATCCCTCGATCGCGAAGCGATCCGCAATATTGGTTAGACCCACACGCCCGTTCACTACGACGAAGCTGTCCTGTTCCTTGCCGAAGATCAGGTCGGAACCGGTGTTGTAATCACCAGCCATACGAGCGTTCACGAAGACCAGGCCTTCGAGCCCACTGTCGCCGATTGGCGGCGTCCACGTAAGCGACGATGTTGCCACGATCTCTGGTGCATTCGACAGGTTGTCGCCTGGCAGCAAGCGTAGTGCGGGGTCGAGCGGTACCCCGGTATCGTCCCCGATAAGATTGTCTTCAAAGCTCGTATCAGAATAGGTGACGCCAAGGGTAATATCCAAATCACGAGCGGGCCGTAGATAGGTTTCGATCTCGACACCTTGAGCGATCACACCTGGTGCAACTTCATCGGAAGAGCATGCTCCGGTTGTCGCGCTTGCGTCCCTGTCGGCCCCGCCGAGATCGCTATCGCAACTATTGACCGTCTGCACGATGTAGAACGCCCCATTGAACGTGTTCAACTGGAAGTTACTGAACTCTTGCCGGAAGCCTGCAATGCTAACCCCGAACTCGCGTGTCGAGTATTTGAGGCCGATCTCATATGCATCGACTGTTTCTTCATCGAACTGCAGCGCGGCTGCCGAGATATTGGCCGGATCGAACGCAAGCGGATTTGACAGTGCAGACCTGTCGAGGTTGAAACCGCCCGCCTTGTAGCCGCGTGAATACGAACCGTAGACTAGCAGATCGGGAGTTGGCTTCCAGCTCAGGATAGCCGTGCCGGTAAACTCCTCTTCTTCGCGCGAGTCTTCGAGAGAAACTCCATCGAGCTCCGATGTCGAATTGCCTTGGCAGGAAAGGCTGATGATACCACCGGCCAGAGGTGCCAAAGTCGGAACACCCAGAAAGCCTCCGAGCAGATTGCGGTTTGTCGGACAAACCGTGTTGTCGTTGCGGAAAGTTGCGTCGAAGTCCTTGGTTTCGTTCGTATAACGAAGCCCCAGCGTCAAATCGAGCGTATCCGTGATCGCAAAGATATTATGCGTGAAGAACGCGAAGTTCTCACTCGTCTGATTGTAGACCTCGCTGACCGTTCCCAAATCGCTGATGCTTGCAAGGTTGTTGATACCTGCGAGGATCGCCGGGGTTGCAGCGCCGAATGCCGGGCTTCCGGTCAGCGTACCGTCCAATGCCGCCACGTTGGCACCCAGGCAATTGGAAGCCCCCGGATTGACCAAAGCCGGATTGATCGCGATCGCGATGCGGCACGCTACGAAATTGCCGTACTGGGTGCCAAACCGCAGATTATCACGCACCTGCAGTTCTTCATTGGCGTAATACGCGCCGATCAACCAATCCAGTTTGCCATCGAAGGCCTCACCGGTAAGGCGCAGTTCCTGAGTGAATGTTTCAAAGTCTCGAGCAAGAGCATTCTCGGTCGGAGCGCGGTAGAGAATATCGACAGTAGTGTAATCGGTGTCAGATCCCTGGCTGTTGGCATATTCACGGTAGCCCGTGATAGACGTCAACGTGACGTTCCCGAAATCCCAATTGATCTCAGCCGAAATACCGTAGTCTTCGGTTTCGCCTTCATAGCTTCTGCCTGGCGTAGGGTACAGGTCGCGGTTGAATGTGTCTTGGGTGAGGGCACGCGGATCCTGCCCAAGCGCAAGCAACACGGGAACGATCGGATTTGCGGTACTCGTCAGGGCGGCCCCATCCGATGGCCTCGTAAAGGGATCAAATCCAGCGCTGATCCGTGCAAGCGGAGCAAACTCGGGCTGGACGAACGTCGCGGCACAGCACGCTTCGTCCTTTTTGGAATAATCCCCGACAAGGCGAATGGACAGGTCGTCGTTAGGTTCGAACAGGAGCTGACCGCGGACCAGATAACGATCGCGATTGTTGATCGTCCCACGATTGGTAATATCGTTGTAGAAGCCGTCGCGCTCAAAATACACGCCGTCAACGCGCGCAGCTACTCTGTCGCCAAGCGGAGCGTTTATGCCGCCTTCGACGCGGATCGCATCATAGTTGCCATAAGTGAAGGCCCCGTATGCGCTGAAATCGAACTCGGGCGGTGCGGTATAGATATTGATCAGGCCTGCCGACGAGTTCCGCCCGCCCAAAGTACCTTGGGGACCGCGAAGTATCTCGACCCTGTCGATAGGGCCGAGCTCACTCAGGGCGCTTCCCGAACGAGAGCGATAGACTCCATCGACGAAAACCGCGACCGAACTTTCCAGACCAGGGTTGTCGCCGACCGTGCCGATACCGCGAATACGCGCGGAACCGTTAGCTTCGTTGCCGGTGGAAGACACCAGCAGGGACGGTGCAACCTGGTTCAGCTCACGTATGTCGCTGGCGCCCGAATTCTGGAGGGTTTCTCCGGAAACAGCTGACACGGCGACTGGAACATCCGCCAAGACCTGCGATCGCCCTTGCGCGGTAACAATGATTACGTTTTGGTCTTCGACATCGGCCCCTTCAACCAGATCCGCATCGGGTTCGCCAACATCCTGGGCGAAGGCGGCTGTCGGTGTGAAGGCAAGTGCCGCTGCCAATGCACCAAGGGCGCAATGGTGGCGTGATGGAAATCTTTTCATGTGCCTCTCCTCTAAGAATGTGCCCCATCCTAGGCACTAGTCGATGTTAGAAACGATGCCGATAAGCGCGTTTAATTTCAAGACTTGGTAGATGAATTGACGGATTATTTCACATTGTCGACAAGCATGTGGCAAAAATGCCATGCAGGTTACTACATGCAGGTTTCTAGTAGCCAGAAAGCTTGGAAAAACGGTCCTTTAACCAGCTCGACGAACCGAAGCTCGCTTCGAGCACGCGGGCGCGCTTGAGGTAGAAGCCGACGTCGTATTCGTCGGTCATGCCGATGCCGCCGTGGAGCTGGATGCCTTCGTTCGCCATCTTGTGCATCACGCGGTTGGCCTCCGCCTTGGCAATGGTCGCCGCACGCGCGACGCCGAAGCCGCCGTCGACGGCCTGGAGGCCCGCCTCGACCGCCGAACGCATCTGCGCGAGGTCGGCAAAGAGGTCCGCCATGCGGTGCTGCAGCGCCTGGAAGCTCGCCAGCACCTGGTTGAACTGCACGCGCTGCTTCAGATAGTCGAGCGTGTCGTCGAACACTTGCTGCGCCATGCCGAGCATTTCGGCCGCCGTGAGCACGCGCGCGCGGTCGAGCACGTCATCGAGCAGGCTGTCACCGCCATTGGCGAGCCTCTCCGCCGCCGCGCCGTCGAAGGTGACGTCGGCATGGCTGCGCTGGTCGGTCAGCTTGCGGGTGGTGAGCGCGACGCCGTCGCCTTTCTCGACCAGGTAGAGCCCGTCCTTGGCCGCAACGACGAACAGGTCCGCGCCATGCGCTTCATGGACGAAGGCCTTGGTGCCGCTCAGCTTGCCGTCGGACACACTGGTCTCGATCTTCGCAGGATCGTGGCTCGGCCCTTCGTCGATGGCGAGGGTGGCGATGGCCTCGCCGCTCGCCAGCCTGGGCAGCCACTTTGCCTTCTGCTCGTCGCTGCCGCCCAGAACGATCGCGCTCGCCGCGACGGTGTTCATCACCAGCGGGCTCGCGGTGAGCGTCTTGCCGAGCTCCTCGACGACGAGGCCCGCGGACAGGAAGCCGAAGTCCGAACCGCCGTGCTCTTCGGGGATGATGACCCCGGCCCAGCCCATCTGCGCCATCGTCGCATAGGCGTCGCGGTTGAAGGCTTCGGGCTCGCCGCTGGCGCGGACCTTGCGGAATTCGGTGACCGGGCTTTCGTTGACGGTCCATTCGCGCGCCATGTCGCGCAGCATTTCCTGTTCTTCGTTGAGAACGGCCATTGTCCTTGCTCCCCTCTCTTACTGGTGGTCGAGCATGCCGAGCACGCGCTTGGCGATGATGTTGTTCTGGATTTCGGTCGAGCCGCCGTAGATCGTGGTCGCCTTGCCGAAGAGCCACGCCCGCACGGCCTCGAGCTCCCCGTCCGAAAAGCCGTCGCCTTCCCAGCCGAGGCCCTGCAGGCCGCGGATTTCGATCAGCAATTCGCTGCGTTCCTGGCTCAGCTTGGTGCCGAGCTTCTTGAGCACCGAGCTGATTTCGGAGACGCCGCCAGCCGCCTTGCTTTCCTCCATCGCGCGGCGCGCAGTGAGCAGGAAGCTGTTCCAGCGGATCTCGAAATCGGCGATCTTGTCGCGCAGCACCGCATCGGCGAGTTCGCCGTCGGCGCCCGTCGGCTGGTACTTCTTGGCGATATCGCCAAGGCTCTGGCCCATCAGACGGGCGAGGCTGCCGCCGCCCGAGATGTTGGTGCGCTCGTGCTGCAGCAGGCGCTTGCCGATGGTCCAGCCCTGGCCTTCCTCGCCGACGAGGTTTTCCTTGGGCACCTTCACGTCGGTGAAAAAGGTTTCGCAGAACGGGCTGGTCCCGCTGATCATGGTGATCGGGCGAACCTCGACACCGGGCGTGTCCATGTCGATCAGCATGAAGCTGATGCCCCTGTGCTTGTCGCTCTTGTCGGTTCGCACAATTGCAAAGCACTTGTCGGCCCATTGGCCGCCGCTGGTCCAGGTCTTCTGGCCGTTGACGAGGTAGTGGTCCCCCTTGTCCTCGGCAAAGGTCTGGAGGTTGGCGAGGTCGGAACCGGCATTGGGTTCCGAATAGCCCTGGCACCAGCGGATTTCGCCGCGGCAGATCGGCGGAATATGCTCCTGCTTCTGTGCCTCGTTGCCGTATTCGAGCAGCGTCGGGCCGAACATCATGACGCCCATGCCGCCGATCGGGTTGTAGGCACCCGCCTTGGCGAATTCTTGGTCGATGATCTTCGCCTGCGCCTTGGTGAGGCCGCCGCCGCCGTATTCCTTCGGCCAGGTGGGGGTGCCCCAGCCGCGCGCGCCCACGGCTTCGCGCCACTTGGTCTGCGTCGGCGTTTCGTTGGTGGGGCCGTCCACGCCGGCTAGTGCGTTGGACTGGCCCTTGAGTTCGGCGGGAAAATTGTCCGCCAGAAACTGCTGCACTTCCGCGCGGAAGGCGTTTTCGTCGGTCTGGGTTGCGGGCTCAATTTGTGTGGCCATGGGCGTTTTCTCAAAGAATCGAGGAAAGACAGATAAGAATGTAGGCTACGGGGACGAAAATCCCTCCGTCAGTATTGTTGTTCGGGTAGGTGAAGAACCAATCCATCCAGCATCGGCTTCATCGGAATCTGGCAGGCAAGGCGACTGTATTCAGTGGTGCCTTCGGCGAACTGCAAGAGGTCGGCCTCCATTCCATCATGCATAAGCCGACCCACCTTGTCGATCCATTCGGGATCGACATGCACATGACAGGTCGCGCAAGCACATACCCCTCCGCAATCGCCATCGATACCCGGCACGTCATTGTATAGCGCCGCTTCCCTGGCTGTCTCGCCTTCTTCTATTTCGACCTCCCGTCGCTCACCATCGCTAGCCACGAACGTAATTTTGATCATCTTGAACTCCGCATTTCGATCTCGAGAGTCAGCGGGCGCGGAGCCGCACCGGCAGCCTGGTGATTCCGCGGACGAGGTTTGAAAAAAGACGCTCTGGTTCACCTGTAACCTCGACCCGGGAAAAGCGCTTGTGAATTTCTTCCCAGATGATCCGCAGCTGCAGTTCCGCGAGCCGGTTTCCCATGCAGCGGTGAATGCCATAGCCGAATGAGAGGTGATGGCGCGGATTTTTGCGGTCGATGATGAACTGGTCCGCGCGCTCGATAGCACTCTCGTCGCGGTTGCCTGACAGGTACCACATCACCACCTTGTCGCCCTTCTTGATCTGTTTGCCGCCGATCTCCCAATCTTCCAGCGCGGTGCGGCGCATATGAGTGAGGGGGGTCTGCCAACGGATGATTTCCGGAACCATTTTGCTAATGAGCGAAGGATCCGCGTCGAGTTTCGCGTACTCGTCCGGGCTTTGGTTCAAGGCGAGCACGCCGCCGCTGATGGAATTGCGTGTTGTGTCGTTTCCACCGACGATCAGCAGCATAAGATTGCCGAGAAACTCGAGGAACGGCATGTCGCGCGTGGCGGGAGAATGAGCCATCATCGAGATGAGGTCGTTCTTCGGCTCCTCGTTTATCCGTTCGTCCCACAGAGTCTTGAAATACATCGCGCAACCGATGAGTTCTTCGCGCCGCGCCTCGTAGGATTCGACGATCCCGGTTTCAGGTGCCGCAGTTGCTACATCGGACCAGCGCGTCAGCTTGCGCCGCTCCTCCCAAGGGAAATCAAACAAGGTTGCCAGCGTCATCGTCGTCAACTCGATCGCAACCTTATCCACCCAGTCGAAATCTTCGCCAATCGGGAGTTCATCGAGAATCTCTCCCGCGCGCTTGCGGATGATCGGCTCGAGCAGTTGCAGGTTGGACGGAGCCACTGCCGGAGTCACCGCCTTGCGCTGCTGATCGTGCTTGGGCGGGTCCATCGCTATGAACATTTCAAGTTCGAGCGCGCCTTCCACCGAATGCATGTCCTGGATTGCAATTCCGCCTAGCTTCGCTTCCGAAGAGAAGACCTTATGATTGGTGTCCACCGCCATGATGTCGTCGAACTTGGTAATGGACCAGTAAGGGCCGACATAGCTCTCGCGGCAGTAGTGCACAGGTTCTTCGGCGCGCAACCTGTCAAAAAATAGACCGATGGTATCGTTCTGAAACAGGCTTGGCCGGGCCACGTCGATTTCCTCGATCGGAATTGACGCGATCCTCGCCGCGGCATCCGGCTCGGCGATCTGGCTGTCCATAAGAACTATTCCTTCTACATCTCAGGCCTGATCGGCCTTCAGTCCTCCATAAGCGAGAAATCTCGTGCAGTCAATAAATCGTATACTCTTTTAGTCCCTTGCAGACACCAATCCCATCGGATAGTGTGCCGATCCAGCGAAGGTTGGCTAATATCCTTATACTGTTTATTCGAGAGGTGCGGGTGTGCTGATGAGTGGCGGATGCCAGCGGTGAAGAAGGCCAAGCGTGCCCTTTCTCTTGCGCAAAGCATCGTGCGGGACATCGAGGCGGGTCGCCATAACCCGGGTGACAGGCTTCCGCGCGAGGATGAAATGCTCGCGCGTTACGAGGTTGCGCGCGCAACTTTGCGGGAGGCTTTGCGGTTCCTGGAATTGCAAGGGGTCATCCATCTCCAGCTCGGCCGTGGTGGAGGTCCCGTCGTAGCCCGTCCGCAGACCGGCGATTTTGCAAGCAGTTTGTCATTGATTCTGCATTTCATGGAAGCCGATTTGCGTGGTTTGCTTGAATTGCGCGAAGCAATTGCTCCCGATGTCGCAGGGTATGCAGCCCAGCGTGCAACTACCGCTGATCTCAGCGCGTTGGCAGGGTGTCTGGCGGAATTGAGGCATCATGAAGCCTCTGATCAATTCGAGGAACTTAATCGCAGATTTCACGACTTGTTGGGTTGGGCGAGCGGCAATCCGCTGTTCGGTTTGCTGACCTCTGCGATGCATCTGTTGACCCGCGAGTTTTCCCATTCGCTGGGATATTCGGCACAGGAACGGGCGGTGCAGATGAAGTTTCTGGTGCGGGTGCTCGAGGCAGTGCGGACTGGCGACAGCGCCGCGGCCCGTCAAGCAATGAGCCGGTTGGTGGCCGGCTCTGCCGTCTATCTTTCGGAGCGCAGTCCCGAGCTGGTCTCGCAGCGGGTGCGATGGGGGCAGCTGTAGAATTTTCAATAGTTTGAGTGTGCGTTTAGGCAAGTGGCTGGAGAGGAAGAATGGCGTTGAAGAGCCGAATATGCGAAATGCTGGGGATCCGGTACCCGATCCTGCTTGCCGGGATGGGCGGAGCGAGCGTTCCGGCGCTGGCGGCTGCGGTTTCGAATGCCGGCGGGCTCGGGGTCCTGGGTGCCGCGGCGTGTTCGCCCGATCAGTTGCGTGACTGGATTCGCCAGACCCGGGAATTGACCGACAAACCTTTCGGTGTCGATACGCTGCTCCCCGCGTCGGTCAGGCGCGGCTCTGCCCCTCAAAGCGGTGCTGCACCCCAAAATCCCATGGATCTGATGGGTGAATATCAGCAGTTCGCGCGCGACTTCATGGATCGTGAAGAGCTTCCGGAGGTCGATGCTGCCGCCGCCATGCGGGCGGCGGGCGCGCCTGAAATGGGCAAGGGCGGCCCGCAGTTGTTCTCGAAGGAATTCTTTGAGGCGCAGATGGAAGTGGTGATCGAGGAAAAGGTGCCGGTTTATGCTGCCGGCCTTGGCAATCCTGAACCGTGGATGGATCGGCTCCATGCCAATGGCACCAAGGTCATGGCGGTGATCGGCAAGGTCAAGCACGCCGAACAGGTCGTCGGGTCGGGCATCGACATGATCGTCGCGCAAGGGCACGATGGCGGAGGTCACAACTCGCCGATCGGGACTATTTCCTTGATTCCCCAGGTGGTCGACGCCGTTGGCGATCGTGTTCCTGTCCTTGGGGCCGGCGGTATCTCGGATGGCCGGGGTGTTGCCGCTGCGATGATGCTGGGGGCAGAGGGCGCGTGGGTCGGCACGGCATTTCTCGCGACCGAGGAAGCGGGCATCGAGCGCTTCCAGAAAGAGGCGATCACCGAAAGCGGCGATGCCGATACGGTCGTTAGTCGATCGCTTACCGGCAAACCGGCGCGCATGATCCGTAACAAATGGGCCGACGCCTGGGTGCAGGCCGGAAAGGAACCTCTGCCGATGCCCTATCAGTCGATGATCTCCGGCCCGGTCATGGCCTCCGGGATCAAGGCAGAGCGCAAGGATGTCATCCCCGGCTTCGCGGGGCAAGGCATCGGCCTGATCGATTCGATCCGACCTGCCGCCGAAGTGATGCGCGACCTGGTCGATGGAGCCGAGAAGGCGTTGGCGTCCGCCGGTACCTACAAGTGAAGCGCAGGAGGCAAGAAGATGGCTTACGCCAAAGGTCATGAATTGCGCCGCCCCGTAGAGCCGCTGAAGGCGCTGGGGGCGATGAGGCAGCTGATTGCAGACAAGGAGGATACGGCGCAGGTGTTCCGTATCGTCAAGGCATTGTCGGGCAATTCCTATTATCGGAATTTCAATCTCTTCATGAAGTCGAGCGATGGGCGGCGCATCGCTTCCGACCGGGCCGACCTGCTTGAAACCTTGTGCGATCGCAAACGCCTTGCGACCTGTGCGTCTGGCACGCTTGGCCGAGCCTACCTCGATTTTGTTTACGGGGAGGGTCTGACAGCAGAAGGTCTGGCGGAAGCCAGCGAGGCCGGAGGTCTGGAGGACTTCGGCGACCCCGATGTTTCCCTCTATCGTCGGCGCCTTCGCGATTCGCATGACCTGTTTCACGTCGTCACCGGATACGGCAGGGACGCACTGGGCGAATTGTGCGTGCTGTCCTTCGGAAACGCGCAATTCTATAATCACGGGATCGCTTTCATCGTGGGCGTCGGCATTCCCAAGATGAAACTGGAAGCTGCCAAGTTGCCAGTGGCGCGCGCTGCATTTGAAGCGTGGCGCCGGGGCCGGGCTGCAGCCGATCTGACCACCTTCTACTGGGAAGAAAATCTCGATCGTCCGTTGGAGGATGCCCGCCGCGAGTTGCGACTGCGTCCGCCGGAGACCTATCAGAGGGTGCGCGCTCTTTCCGAACAGCTCGAACGCGATTACCAGGCGGTCAGGCAGGCATGAGCTTAAGCGACAAATCGGCCATCACCGGAGTGGGCGAAACCGCTTTCGTGAAAGGCACCGAGAAAACCGCGGTCGACATGATGCTGGAAGCATCGCGCAAAGCCATAGCAGATGCAGGGCTGAAGCCGTCGGATATCGACGGCATGGTTCCTCCGCCGATCTACACCACCTCGGAAGAGATGGCGGCTAACCTCGGTATCGAAGTTCTGCGCTATGCCTCTACGGTCCACATGGGCGGGGCGAGCCCTACCACGGCACTCCAGAACGCCGCGATGGCAATTGCCAGCGGCTTATGCGACCATGTGCTGGTGACGCTCGGGTGGAACGGTTATTCCGCCTTGCGGCCCAAGCCTGGCGCACCGCCGACGCGGCCGATGAACATGAACACCCTGACGAATACGATCCAAGGCTATTACATTCCGTATGGCGTGTTCCTGCCGGTGCAGATGTATGCCTGGCTCGCCACCCGGCACTCCCGAATTTACGATATCGGCCCGGAAGCGATGGCGGCCGTTGCACTGGCGTGCCGTCGCCATGCGCAGATGAATCCGCAGGCCTTCACTCATGGCCGGGAACTGGATGCCGAAACCTACCATTCCGCGCGCTGGATATCCGAACCCTTTCGCCTCTACGATTGCTGTCTGGAGACTGACGGGGCATGCGCAGTCGTGGTTTCGCGAATGGACCGCGCCAGGGACATGCCGCATGTTCCCGTGAGCATCGCCGGTGCGGCTGAAGGGCATCCTTACCCCGCCGACGATATCCCTTCGCGTCCCGACCCCTTCAAGATCGGCCTGAGCTACGCCGCGCCGCGCGCGTTCGAAATGGCGGGGGTCGATCGCGAAGACATGGATTTTCTGCAGATCTACGACTGCTTCACCTACGTGGTTCTCCTGCAGCTGGAGGCCCTGGGCTATTGCGAACCAGGTGGACAGGCAGAGTTCGTCGCGAATGGCCAGATCGAGCTGGGCGGGCGCTATCCCGTCAACACCCATGGCGGCCTGCTGAGCGAGGCCCATATTTGGGGACTGAACCATGTCGTCGAGGCGGTGCGTCAGTTGCGCCACGATTGTGGGGAGCGGCAGGTCGAAGGCGCCCAGACCGGCCTGGTGACCGGCTGGGGCGATCTGGGTGACGGCAGTATAGCGATTTTGAGGAGGTTTGCGTGAGCGACGAGAAAGATCTGCCGCCCAAGATGCGCCCCTCGGCGCAGGCCGCACCAGCCAAGCCAAAGCCGCGCCCGCAGGATCCGGTGGAGCAGGAATTCTGGAACCGGTGTCAGGACGGCAACCTTTACTTCCAGCAGTGCGAAGGATGCGGCAGTTTTCGGCATTTGCCGCGCTATATGTGCGCCCGATGCGGTTCTCCTGAATGGTCGTGGGAGCGTAGCACCGGCAATGGCACGCTGTTTTCCTGGACGGTGACCCATCAGGCACTGCATCCCGCCTTCGCCGGCGAGATTCCCTTCATCGCTGCGGTGGTGGAACTGGAGGAGGGAGTGCGCATGGCAACCCGGCTGGTCGATTGCGCGCTCGACGAGCTTGAGCTCGATCTGCCGGTCACGCTGGATTTCGAGCCGATCTCCGAAGATTTTCGCCTGCCAGTATTCCGACCCGTCGCGATCGCGCGCGCAGAAGGATAGACCAAGATGGATCTCGACTACGGACCCCAGTATGACGCGTTTCGCGAGGAAGTGCGCCAGTTCCTGCAAACCCACGGTCACCGCGCACCCGATGGCCAAGGCCGTGCCGCGCGCCCTTCCCCCGAAGCCGTCGAATGGCAAAAGCTGTTGATCCTGCATGGTTACACGGCGCGTACGATTCCCAAGGAATACGGCGGATACGGAGCCGAGCCGGACATCCTGAAATCGCGGATCATTGCCGAGGAATTTTCGCGCGCTGGCATCCCCGCAGGCCTTGCGAACCAGGGCATTTCCATGCTCGTTCCCACGCTGCTGGAACTCGGAACCGAAGCCCAGAAACAGCAATGGATCGAGCCGACCCTTAATGGCGAGATAATCTGGTGTCAGGGATATTCGGAACCTGGAGCGGGATCGGACCTCGCCGCGCTCAAGACCAGCGCCCGCGTCGAAAATGGCGACTTTGTCATCAACGGACAGAAGATCTGGACCAGCACGGCCAAGCAGGCGGACATGATCTTTTGCCTTGTTCGGACCGAACCGGACGCGCCCAAGCACGGCGGCATCTCCTACTTGATCTTCTCGATGGACACACCAGGGATCGAGGTCCGACCACTCAAGACCATGACCGGTCACGCCGAGTTCAATGAAACGTTCTTTACCGACGTGCGGGTTCCCCTGGACCAGATCGTCGGGCAGCGCGGGCAGGGGTGGTACGTGGCCAATGCCACACTGGGCCATGAACGTGGCATGCTGGGCGACCCCGATGCACTGGAAAACCGGCTCCAGGCGCTGGTCAGGCTGATGCAAAAAGAACGCATCGGCCAGGGTTGCGCAATGGACAACGCCGTTCTGCGTGACCGGCTGGTTGCATTGCAAGCCGAAGTCGCGGCGATGAAATTCAACGGCATGCGCATCCTGTCGAACAGCCTTAGGGGGGATGCCGGCGGCATGGCGAAACTTGTCGTGAAGCTGCAGAGCTGTGAGCTCGCCCATCAGATTTCCGCGCTCGCGATCGACGCAATGGGCGAGATGGGCATACTCTATCACGGAAGCGAGCGCGAGCGCGAAGACGGTGCCTGGCAGTGGAACTACATGTTCCAGCTTGGTCTGATCATCGGTGGAGGCACCGCCCAGATCCAGAAGAACATCATCGCCGAACGCGGGCTGGAAATGCCGCGCGAACCCAAGTTCGCAACGCCTCCCGCGGCCGAACAGGCGACGGCCGTTGCAAGCGGGCAGAATAAGGGAGCCGCCTGATGGATTTCGGACTTTCGCAAGACCAGGAGATGCTCTGCGACGCGATCAGCCGCACTCTTGCTGATACTTGTCCGCTCGATCATGTGCGCGAATGCGCGGAGGGCTCGGTTCCCTTCAGCGACAACGTGCGTTCGGCGCTGGGCGAAATCGGCATTTGGGGAATGATGGTTCCCGAGCAACATGACGGGCTCGGGATGACAATGCTCGATGCCGCCGCTGTGGCCGAGCAGCTCGGCTATGCCGTCGCGCCGGTGCCTTTTATCGGTGCCCATGTACTGGCACCCCTTGCGCTGGCACAGGGCGGTAGCGAGGAGTTGAAGGCGCACTGGCTGCCGAGGATAGCGAAGGGCGAGGCGCAAATCGCCGTCGCGATCGCGGAAACGGTGGAGATCCGGGACCGGGCAGGCGTGGACTTCGACGGCGCAAAGCTCGACGGAACGGCTTTGTTCGCGCTCGACTTCCTGGAAGCCGACGCGTTTCTGGTAGCCGATACCGCCGGTCGTATGCACTTCGTAGCTGGCGATGCTGCGGGTCTGGAGAAGGTTGCTCTCAAAACGATCGACCGGACCCGGAGCGTAGGGGAGCTGCGGTTTTCTGGCGTAGCGGGCGAGGCTCTCGCGGACGATGGTGGGGCCACAGTCAGGCGCCTGCGGGACGCCGGCCGGGTGCTCCTAGCCGCCGATAGCCTCGGTGCGGGCCAGGCTATGATCGAAAAAGCGGTCGACTATGCCGGGCAGCGCGAACAGTTCGGACGAGTGATCGGCAGCTTCCAGGCGGTCAAGCATATGTGCGCGGAAATGGCTGCCCGCCATGAACCATGCCGTTCGCTGGTCTGGTATGCCGCCCATGCGTTCGATGCGACGCCCGACGAGGCTTCGCTGGTGGCATGCCATGCCAAATCACATACGGGCGAAGTCCACCGTTTTGTCGCCCGAACCTCAACCGAGGTGCATGGGGGGATGGGTTTTACCGATCTCCTAGGTCTGCATTTCTGGTTCAAGCGAATCGGTTTCGACCGCCAGGTTCTGGGAGGTCCCGAAGCGGTCCGGGCCGAAGCAGCGGCCTTGCAGGGGTGGACGCAGGTCGCATGAGACGATGAATTAGGCGCACGCTACCGACAAAATCGTGGCCACCAAGGAGAGAGGAATTAATACGTGATCGACTGGAACCTTGGCGACATCCTTGATGCAATCGAACCTGCGGTCCCGGAAGATGCTCCGGCGCTGATTAACGGCGACCGGATCATTACCTGGCCCGAAATGTCGAAGCGTTCGAACAATTTGGCGCGCAATCTGCGCGCGCAAGGTGCAGGCGACGGGGCGAAGATAGCCTTCTACATGCGCAACCGTTCCGAATACGGGGAATTGATGGCCGCATGCTTCAAGGGCCGCCTCACGCACGTGAACATCAATTATCGTTACCGTCCCGAGGAGGTTTTCTACATCTTCGACGATTCCGATAGCGAGGTAATTGTTTACAGTTCCGAGTTCCGCGACTGCATTCTTGAACTGAAGGAACGGTTGACCAAGGTTCATACATTTGTAGAAATCGGCGATGCTTCGCAGATCGCTTCCTTCGCGCTTCCTTACGAAAAACTTGTAGAAGGTAACGGCGCGCCTCTCGATATCGAGCGTTCTCCCGATGACCTGCTGTTCATATATACAGGCGGTACCACCGGCATGCCCAAGGGCGTGATGTGGCGACACGATGATATGCGCAAGGCTCAGCTCGACGCGCAAAAGCTGCTGGGTCCGGTTCCCCAGACCATGGAGGAAATGGTGGCCCTGGTGAAGCAGGGCGAGCTTGCACGCATCACTTTGCCGGCGTGCCCGCTGATGCATGGAACCGGGTTCATTACTGCTATCGGCACGCTCATGTCGGGCGGGGCCATCGTCACGCTGTCCGATCCATCCTTCGACGCGGAAGAATTGTGGGATGCGGTGGACCAGCACAAGGTGCAGAGCATCGCCATTGTCGGTGACGCTTTTGCCAAACCCATGCTGCAGGCGCTGGACGCCCACCCGAAGCGCTGGGACACGAGCAGCCTGATTTCGATCATCTCGTCCGGCGTCATGTGGAGTAAACAGGTAAAGGCGGGCCTGTGCAAACATATCCCCCAGGTCATCCTCATGGACAGTTTTGGCGCTTCGGAAGGGCTGGGCTACGGCTTGTCGGTGACGACCGCACAGGGCGGCACCAACACCGCGAAATTCGGGATCGGGGAATTTTGCGACGTATTCGACGAGAACGACCGGAAGGTCGAGGCGGGGAGCGGCGTGCCCGGCTTTATTGCCCGCAAGGGCGCAATCCCCACAGGATACTACAAGGACCCGGAAAAGTCGGCCAAGACTTTCAGGACGATCGATGGCGTGCGTTACTCCATCCCGGGCGACTGGTGCCGGGTGGAATCCGATGGAAGCCTGACCTTGCTGGGCCGCGGCAGCGTCTGCATCAACACCGCAGGTGAAAAGGTTTACCCCGAGGAGGTGGAGGAAGTGCTCAAAACCCATCCCGCCATTGCCGACGCGCTTGTCGTCGGGGTGCCTGACGAAAAATGGGGCGAAGCGGTGACCGCTGTGGTGCATTTGACCCAGGATGCGGACTTCGACGCGCAAGCGATCAAGGATCACGTGCGGGAACAATTGGCAGGCTACAAAACACCCAAGGCGATTTGCCCAACGCAAACCGCCTTGCGCGCGTCAAACGGCAAGGCGGATTATACTACGGCCAAAGAGATCGCGAAAGCGGGTGCCGGGGCCTCGTGAGCCATTTGCCCCCTCCTGACTATGATGTCGTAATCGTCGGGGCCGGGTTCAGCGGAATATACCTGCTTTACAAGCTGCGTCAGGCGGGGTTCGACGTTCTGCTGGTAGACGCAGCGGAGCAGCCGGGGGGAATCTGGTACTGGAACCGCTACCCGGGAGCACGGGTCGATTCCCAGGTTCCACTTTACGAATTTTCCATTGCGGAAGTATGGAAAAGCTGGACGTGGAGCGAACGATTTCCAGGCTGGGAGGAACTGCGCGCCTATTTCCTCCACGTCTGCGATACGCTCGACCTCTGGCCGGCAATGCGAATGAAAACACGGGTCGAAAGCGCGCAGTTCGATGAAGACACCGCCTACTGGCGATTGAAGCTCGACGAAGGCGGGAAAGTAAGCGCGCGTTTCCTTTTGCCGGCCCTGGGGTTCGCCTCGAAACCCTACATTCCCGATATCCCGGGTCTTAGCGATTTCGAAGGCGACTGGTGCCATACCGCCCGCTGGCCGCAGGAAGGCATCGACCTTTCTGGCCGCCGGATCGCCCTGATCGGCACGGGTGCCAGCGGCGTACAGGTGGCGCAGGAGGCGGCAAGCTGCGCGGAGCAGCTGACGCTTTTTCAGCGAACCCCGATTCTCGCCCTTCCCATGCGGCAGGAAAAACTGGACGCTGATCGTCAGCTTCGCGAAAAATCCGAATATCCCGCTGTCTTCCAGAAAAGGCTTACGACAAGTGGCGGTTTCGAATGCCAATCGCTGGACATCTCGGCCCTGGCTGTGACCGAGGAAGAGCGGACTACGCATTTCGAGGATTTGTGGCAGCGAGGAGGGTTGCGCTTCTGGTATCATAATTTCGCTGACATACTGACGAACGAGGACGCCAATCGCCACGCCTACGAGTTCTGGCGTGACAAGGTGCGCGAGCGGATCTGCGACCCGACCATTGCCGAGAAGCTCGCTCCCGATGAGCCGCCACATCCCTTCGGGACCAAGCGACCATCGCTCGAACAGAATTATTACGAGATCTTCGCACAAGACAATGTGACGCTGGTCGATCTGAACGACACCGCGATCACTCGCGTCACCGAGGCCGGGATAGAAACAGCCACTGGCATGATCCCGTGCGATCTCATTGTCTTCGCGACCGGCTTCGATGCCGGTCGTGGCGGGCTCATCGACATGAACATCACCGGCCGCGGTGGGCTGGGGCTGGCAGAAGCATGGAAGAGCGAGATCAAAGCCTATCTAGGCATGGCCGTCGCCCAATTTCCGAACATGCTGTTCGCCTACGGCCCGCTCAGCCCTTCAGGCTTTTCCAACGGTCCGACAAGCGCCGAAATCCAGGGTGACTGGATCTGCGATTTCCTGATCTGGCTGCGCGATAACAGGATCGGCCTTTTCGAAGCCGATGCGCTGGCCGAGCGAAGCTGGACCGATATGGTCGCCCAAGTAGGGTCGATGACGCTCTTCCCCAAGGCTGAATCGTGGTACATGGGCGCCAATATTCCCGGCAAACCCCGACAACTGATCAATTTCCCCAGCGTATCTGGTTACGCCGATCTATGCCACGATGTCGCACGGCACGATTATCGTGGTTTTATCAGGAATACACTATCCGGTATGGAGACTGCGCCGAAATGAATGAAATGAAACCAATCCACGACGGGTCAGCAGATATCGATCCCGTATGGGCCGGCGACGGGGCGGATATACCCGAATGGTTCGCCTGGGCGCTGAGCGTGCCCCGTGAGGAAGGCTTCGTAGAGGTTGGTGGCGCGCGGGTGCATTATCTTCGCTGGGGCAAGCGTGACCGGCCCAAATTGCTCATGACTCACGGTTTTCTCGCCCATGCCCGCTGCTTTGCCTTCATCGCACCGTACCTTGCCGAAGACTACGACGTGGTGGCGTTCGATCTGGCCGGTATGGGCGATAGCGAGATGCGCGGCGTGGCCGATATAGCTGCGCGGGGAAAGGAATTCGTCGAGATCAGCGAAGCGCTCGATTTGTTTGCGGATGGAAGCAGACCGACGATCATCGCCCATAGCTTCGGCTCGGGTGCAGCGCTGACCGCCGTTTCCCAATCGCCGGATGCCTTCGCCGGCGTTATTGTCTGCGATCTCATGGTGATGCGGCCCGAAAAGCTGGAGAAATACTGGACCATGGGCAGATCGAGCCCCGGGTCGGGTAATCCTGACAAACCGGTGCGACGCTACCCCACCTACGAAGCGGCGCGCGAGAGGTATATCCTGTCGCCGCCGCAGGCAGTTGGTGAGCCGTTCCTGATGGATTACATGGCCTATCACTCTCTCCGCCGCGATGGCGAGGAGTGGACATGGAAGTTTTCTCCCGAAGTGTTCCGGCGCAGCAACAAGCCCGACGAATGGCTGACAGTAGGCCAGAGGCTGGTCGATGCGCCCGGGCGCAAAGCGATTGTGTACGGCGAGAAAAGTCAGCTCTTTGATCGCGATTCCGCCCGCTATATCCGGGAACTGGGAGGGGGAAAGATACCAATTGTTGCAGTGCCCGATGCACGCCATCATCTCATGCTGGATCAGCCGCTCGCGTTCGTCGCTGCGCTACGGGCGGTACTGGCCTTTTGGAGCCTCTGAGATCCCCCATACTAAGAGGCTGGTTCCTGGTCAGAGGCCAGCGAGATGGGGGCAAAGGGCGTCCATATTCATCTTGTACTATATCCGAACTATTGTCGCCGTCGGCACGGCGAACGCTTCGTTGGTCTCGATGCCAGCTGGGGCAAAAGCTTTATCGGGAGCAACTCGCTTAGCACGCCAACCATTGCTGATCTTTAGCAAACGTTCACTCCGCGTGCGATCTGGATCGTGGCCCATGGGGTCAAAAGATAAGGCGCTTTACTAATATCACGCGGATGTATATGCCCATGGACGGGGATTGGGCTAATTCTCTCCCTCTCCTCTCCACAGACTAAGGGGCGACCCTCGAGGTCGCCCCATTTTGCAGTAAGCGGCGGAGCCAATTATCGTCGCACTGAAGAGATGGGAAGGGATGCTATATGACACTGAGAGCGATGGTGCTCGCCACTTCGGCCATCTTGGCTTGGCCGCAGATGGCTTTAGCGCAGGATTCCACAACTGATGAGGCGGAACCCCAAGGATCCGTAATCATCGTGACGGCCCAACGCCAATCTCAAAGTCTGCAAGAGGTGCCGATCGCGGTCAGTGCCTTCGATGCTACGGCTCTCGAAAGCCAGCAGATCGAGAACGCTGCTGACCTTCAATTGACGCTCCCGAACGTCTCATTTTCGAAGGGCAACTTCACCGGGTCGTCCTTCACCATCCGTGGTATCGGCGATCTTTGTGTTGGTGTGACGTGTGACGCAGCGACGGCTATCCATATCAATGGTTCCCCTCTTTTTGGTACCCGGCTGTTCGAAACAGAATATTTTGACCTTGAGCGAATTGAGGTCCTACGGGGGCCGCAGGGCACCCTCTTCGGCCGCAACGCTACCTCGGGTGTTGTCAACCTTGTGACAGCCAAGCCTGACCTCGGTTCTTTCGGCGCGGCCGGAGAGTTCGAGTATGGGAATTACAACAGCATCAAGGCCGAAGGGATGGTCAATGTCCCGATCGGCGATTCTATCGGCGTTCGGGTAGCCGGATTCTTTCTGAATCGCGACGGTTACACCACAAACCTTTTCGACAATTCGGATGTCGACGACCGAGACATGTACGCTGTTCGTGGTTCTCTTCGTTTTGAACCCGGTGCCGATACCACTCTCGACTTCATGGCATATTATTTCAGGGAAGATGACACCCGTTTACGTAATCAAAAGCAGGCCTGCCAGCGTGACCCGCTCGGCGTGCTGGGTTGTCTGAACAATCGCCGCGACTTTGACATCACCAATGCCAATTCCACAGTCGGCGCAACGCTCAGTTCGCAAGAGTTCTTCGCTATTCAGGGAATTCCCTCAGTACTGGGATTGGGAAGCCTGTACGGCCCCGATGCATTTGCAGGATTCGATAAGCCCGACGATGTGCGCACGGTAAACACGGCGTATACTCCATTCTATTTTGCCGATGAAGTGCAGCTACAGGCCCGTCTCGAGCAGCGCATCGGAGCTATGACACTGACTGCAACCGGTCTTTATCAGGACACCGAAGTCGATTCCCGGCAGGACTACTTTCTGGGCATTCAGGATCGTACCGGCTTTGCTACGGCCTTGAACGTGTTGTCCGGCTTCGCGGCCAACGGTTTGCCTACCGGCCTCCCCGCACCTGCACCGGCGTTCGTGCCAGGTTCGTCGGCGTATTTTACCCCGATTGTGGAGGCTCTCATCCCCAATGGCCCAGGGGGCTTATTGTGCACCTCCGATAACGATGATGGGAACAGGGGCGCGTTCGAAGGTAATGTATTGTGCGGCGAAACGCCGCTATCCTTCGACAGGTCTTCAGAGCAACGCGAATCCTGGAGCGGCGAAATCCTCCTTTCCAGTGATTTCGACGGAGCATTCAATTTCCTGCTCGGAGGGATCTATGCAAAGTCCAAGACTACCGACAACAGTTACTATGTAAACTCATTCGCGCTTGACTACGCCAGTGCCATTCTGGGATCGTTTGGTACTTTGGCAGGCGGTGCACCGCCATCCTACTTCGCAACATCCATGTACCGCAACAATTCTCTCGAGGCTAATCTTGAGAGCTTCGGTGTGTTCGGGGAGATCTACGTCGACCTGACCGAGCGTCTGACCTTCACCGGAGGTTTGCGGTATAACGACGACAAGAAAGACGTGACTGCGCGCACGACCTTGATTAGCTTCCTCAATCCTTACGCGAATGACGGGGAGCCGTTCGACAGCCCGATCACTCCCTTAACCGGTCCCTCTGGTCTTTTTGATGCCGATCCTGGTACGCCAGGTGAGCAGCTGACGCAATTTAGAGAAGTAGGTTTCGATGAAATAACCGGGCGTGCGGTGCTCGACTACGAAGTTACGCCTGACAATTCGATTTACGCATCTTATGCCAGGGGCTATAAATCCGGGGGTATCAACCCGCCCCTTTCGCCCGTTTTCGATGTGGCTGAAAGCTTCGGATCAGAAACCATCGACGCATTTGAAATCGGATCGAAAAATACCTTTGCGAATGGCGCACTGCAATTAAACGCTACTGCATTCTACTATAAGTATAGCGGGTTGCAGCTTAGCCGCATCGTCGCCCGTACCTCAGTTAATGATACTATCGATGCCGATATCTGGGGTGTGGAACTAGAGTCCGTTATCCGGCCCGATCCCGATTGGCTTGTCAACTTGACGTTCAGTTATCTCAACGCGGAAGTTGCCGGCGACCAGTTCTTCTCCAATCCGCGCGACCCGGGTGGCGGCGATCCTGATGCCGTCATCATCAAGGATATCAGCAACGGTGCTAATTGTGCCGTAACCGGGCCAGCCCCCGGCGTGGCCGACGCATTCGTCGCCGGAGTGAACGCAGCTCTGGGTCTTCGTGGTCCCGAAGAATTTCCTAATGACGGCAATCTTGCGTCAAGCGGCGCATTCAGCATTTGCGATGTCTTGGCCGGAGCCGTTCCGGCGGGCAGCGGCCTTGCGGTATTAAGCCCTGGCGTAGAGGTCAACTTAAAAGGGAACAAGTTGCCGCAGGCCCCCGAAATGAAGGTTTCGATGGGTGTGCAGTACACCGCCACTTTCGACAATGGCATGACTCTGGTTCCTCGCGTGGACGTAGCGCTGACTGGTGAGCAATACGGCAATATCTTTAACGGCAGGGTCAACCGGATCGAGCCATTCGTGCAAGCCAACGCGATCGTGCAGTTGAACAGTGCGGATGAGCGTTGGTTCGTGCGCGGATTTGTTCAGAACATTTTCGACAGCAGCTCGGTGACAGGATTGTACTTGACCGACGCATCCTCGGGGAATTTTACCAATATCTACACTTTGGATCCTCGTAGATATGGTGTTGCTTTGGGGTTCAGTTTCTAACAGGTCCAGATCGTGTTGGCGGGGAGATCGGTGGTCCTCCCAACGACCCGAAAGGACAGTGCCAGCTAGTTCGTATTTCGACCCATGACTTTATAGCTTTTCCAGAGCGGCGTAATGCTCGATGACCGCCTCGTAAGCCTACCGACGAGGCGGTCATCGAACCGGCCAAATGCGAGCTGCACTCGAAATGCCTGTACGATCGCTCGTTGATGTCGCTACGAGATGCTCGCGGAAAGCTTAAGGCCTTACATAGAAACGACAATGAAGAGTCACCGAATAGTGCAATCGGGATATCCGATGGTGATACTGGCAAACGCACTCTGCGAAAGGCGGAAACATGCTGACCCCTATGATCCAAGATTGGGTCGCAGTGCACGAGGTGCTGACGCGTTAGGAAAAGTTGGAAGGGGCTGCGGGGCAGACTTCTGAGAAAACTTATCCTAACTCTGTTCAGGTTTCATAACTGATTTTCGATCGACCGGAGCTGGCTCAACCGACGTGCGATTGTCGCGAGACAATTCGACCCATCCCAACCCAAGCGACTTCTGGATCGCGATCCAGCCATTTGTCATGGCGGCGATCGCCCGATCGAGATTTGCTCTGGCCTGTTCGCGCTTGCGGATCGAAGTGTCGAGTTCGCCTTGCGAGATTACCCCCGCGGCGCGGCGTTGCTCGTTAAGCTCCGCAGCCGTGTCGGCCTGCCGACTGATCTGCGCCAGCGCGGCTACGTTGGCTCTTTGTTGCCCGAACCGAGCAAGCGATTGTTCGGCGTCGCGTAGTGCGCCCAGGACCACTTCAAGATAGCGCGCTTCGGCCTCGTCGCGCGCACTCTCGGCCTGATCGATCGATGCTGCCGTGCGGCCGGAATCAAGCAGGTTCCACTGCAGCCGCGGCAAAGCGATTGCCGATAAGTTGCCCGGGTCCAGGATGTCGTCGGGCTCCGATCCGCCCAAACCGAGAATCCCCATGAAGGAAATCTTGGGGAAGCGAGCAGCCTCTGCCACGCCAATGCGCGCATTCGCCGCGGCCAGCATGCGTTCGGCGGCTCGAACATCCGGCCGCCGCGCTATTAGCGCTGCGGGATCGCCCACCGCGACCCGTTCGGGGGGAAGCGGAATTTCGGCCTGAGCCGCCAGGAGCCCGTCGAGTGCGCCGGGCGCTTCGCCCGTCAGCACCGCGAGCGTGTCTTTGAATACATCGATGTCCGCTTGAGCTTCCGCGATCTGCGACTTGAGCAGTTCGAGCTCGGCGTTCGCGTTACCGACCGGGAACAGCGCGAGAGCGCCCTGTGTATAGCGCTGATAGGTCAATTCGAGAATTTGCTGCTGCAAGTCGCGCTCTCGCTGGACAAGCTCGAGCCGCCCTTGCGCTTCTCGCAGGCTCACATACGCCCGCGCGATTTCGGCGGCGAGCTGGACTTTCGCATCCTCGGCGTTCGCCACCGAGGCCGCAGCCTGAGCGTTAATGGCCTCGACACGCCGTGCCTGCCCCCCAGCGAAATCGATCTCCCAGTTTGCATTGAGCCCGACGTTGTAGACGCTGAGGCTGTCCTGCTCTTCGGTGTCTGCAGGAGCGCCGGGCGATCCCGGGGGCGGGCCGCTGCCGATATCTAGCCCTGGGATATTCGCCTGGACCGCAGTCGCCTGCGCAGCCACGGCGGGTAGCCGGTTGGCGCGCTCCTGGCGGAGAGAAGCCCTTGCCTGTTCGATGCGAGCGCGCGCCGCGGCCACGCCCGGATTGCCGACCAGCGCGCGCGCCTCCAGTTCATTGAGAACCGGATCGCCGAGCAGCGTCCACCAGTCGCCGGCAATCGGCGCAAACGGATCGATTTCGGGGCCGGCGCGTACGAACGCATTGCCTGCGGCGGTCGCAAGTTGCGGGGGACCGGCATAGTCGGGACCGGACATGCAACCCGCGAGGAGCGCCATGGGAGCGAGGAGGGTTAGGGTCTTGCGCATAGAGTTCTCAGTGCATCGAAAGGGATAAGTTCTTCGGGAGAGGCTTGAGGAACAGTACCAGCGGCACCGTGACCAGGGTAATCGCGCCCATGGCGAAAAAGACATCGTTGTAGGTCATCACGAACGCATCGCGCTGAATGATGCCGGAAAGCATCTCCAGCGCGGCCTGTGGGCTGCCCAGCGACGCCGTCATGCCGTCCAGGTATTCCTGTAGCCGGGGGCTGTTGGCGTTGAGGGTTTCTTCCATGCGTCGACTATGATGCCACAGGCGCTGATCCTGGAACGAGGCAAGCCCCGCGAGCGCGAACGAGCCCCCGAGGTTTCGCGCCGCGTTGAAGATCCCGGAAGCATCGCCGGCATCCTCCTTGGCAACCGAAGCTACCGTCGCCTGGTTGAGGAACATCATCGTGAGGATCATGCCGATGCCACGCAGGAACTGGCTTTCGGTGAACACTCCACCTCCCGATTCCGCTGTCAGATTTATGCTGACGAAACAGCTTAGCGCCATGATGAACATGCCCGCGCCGACCGCAATGCGGATGTGAATCCTGCGGATCATGAACGGGAGAACGGGCATCAACAGGAAAGCCGGAACGCCCATCCAGAAGATCACAAGTCCGGTCTGCAAGGCATTATAATCGGAAATTATCGCGAGAAATTGCGGGATCACGTAGGTCGAGCCATACATGACCATGCCAAGCGCCAGTGCCATCACCACGACGCTGGCAAACTGCCTGCTGAGCATCAGGCGCAATTTGAGCACGGGTTTGCGCGCGTAAAGCTGTCCGTAGGTCAGAAGTGCAAAACCCACGACCGTCATCAGTGTGAGCTGGACGATCAGCGTGGAATCGAACCACTCCTCACGGTGGCCTTCTTCCAGAACGATGGTCAGCCCACCCAACCCAAGGATCATACCAGCTATTCCCGCCCAATCAGCCTCGCGCAGGTAAACCCAGTCGGGCTTTTCATGGGGTAGCCCGATGAATAGTAAAGCAAGGAGCAACGCGCAGACGGGCACGTTGACGAAGAAGGCGTAGTGCCAGCTCAGGTTCTCGGTAAGCCAGCCCCCCACCAACGGGCCCATTACCGGCCCAAGAACCACGGTCATTCCGAAGAGCGCCATGCCAATCGGCTGTTGCGATGGAGGCAGTCGCTTTGCGACGATGGTCATGGCGGTTGGAATAAGCGCGCCGCCCATGAACCCTTGACCGGTGCGACCGATGATCATCGTCGTCAGATCGGTGGCAATGCCGCACAACACCGAAAAGGCCGTGAAGGCAGAAACCGCGACGATGAGCAGCGTGCGAAGGCCGAGCAGTCTTTCCAGCCACGCGCTCAGAGGGATGATGATGATCTCGGCAACAAGGAAGGCTGTCGCGATCCAGGTGCCTTCGGTTCCGGTCGCGCCGATTTCCCCCTGGATCGTCGGCAGCGCCGAATTGACGATCGAGATGTCAAGCGTTGCCAGCATCGCCCCCAGCGCACCGGCGGCTACGGCGATCCAGGCCGTAGCATCGGCCTTTTCGACCGGCGGCGAAACCGCTGCAGCGGCGCCTGCCATCGGTCAGTCTCCGGCCGCGTTGCGGATCGAATCGAGTTGGTCTCTAGCGGCGCGCGTATCGACACTCGCGACAACAGACATGCCCGGCACCAGCAGACGCAGGATCTCGGGCGAAGCCTGAATGGATATGCGCACCGGGACGCGCTGAACGATCTTGGTGAAATTACCCGTCGCGTTCTGTGGCGGAAGGATTGAGAATTCTGCCCCGGTACCCGGCGCGATGCTCTGCACTCTTCCTGATAGCTCGAGGTCCGGCAGCGCGTCGATTTCCAAGGTGACGGGTTGCCCCGGGCGGACAAGTCCGAGCTGCGTTTCCTTGAAATTTGCTGTCACGTAGAGGCGGTCGGTCGGTACGAGGCTCATAAGGCGTTGGCCAGGCTGGACAAATTGTCCAGGTCGGACCGTGAGGTCACCCACCCGCCCGGAAATACTGGCCTGGAGCGTGGTCGATGACAGGTTCAGACGGGCGGCCTCGAGTTGCGCACGAGCGGCGTTGGCTTGCGAATTGGCCTGGTCTATCTGCTCGCTAAGCGTGTTCTGTCGGCGCTGTGCCGCCGTGAGCGCGGCGCGCGCTGCCGCGACTTGAGCCTGCGCTTCTCTGGCCTGGGCCTCCAGCTGATCGAGCCTCTCGCGCGGCTCCGCTCCCGAAGCGGCAAGGGGGCGGTACCGGACAACCTGCTCAGCAGCGAGACCAGCCTGTGCAGATGCCGCTGCGAGCTGTGCACGGGCCTGGGCAATTGCCGCGTCCTGCTCTTGTTGCTGGGCGCGTACCGTATCTGCTCCGGCGAGCGACGCGGCGATCTGGGCTTCGACCTGGTTCGTTTGGGCACGATAATCTCGCACGTCCAGCTGGACAAGCGCATCGCCCGACGCGACCGTTTGATTCTCCGTCACTAATACGCGCTCGACGTAGCCCGCAATTTTGGGGGAGATGATGACGCTGTCGGCGGCAATATAAGCGTTGTCGGTGGACTGCTGGAATCTGCCGTACGTCTGATGATTGTAATACCAGTAGCTCCCGGCGAGCAGGACCAGAATGCCGGCGATCAGCAGACCCAGCCGGACCCGCGGACTGGACAACCCCGTCGGACGTGCGCCTTCATCGCTAGCCCCTGCTGTCTCGTCCGCCATGATTATTTCGCTCCTCGCCATCGTTTGAGCCGCTGCGCGAGCGATATAGCGGCCAAAACAAAATGCGAAAGTCCTTTACTATTTTTCTCCGATCGATAGGAATGTCTCATGCCAGAAGATGAGGGCACTCTCGCACTCGACAATGTCATCACCCACGATGATCGAGCGATCTTCATGATGGACCAGATCAGCCGCGCCGCGCGCAAGGCATTCGATGACCGAGCACAGCCGCTGAGCCTCAATCGTACGCAGTGGCGTGTGTTGGCGCAGTTGATCAGAGCTCCTGCCCTGAACCAGACGGACATCGCCAGGAGACTTGAAATCACATCCTCCAGCAGCGGCCTGGAAGACATGACGCCTTCGCGCTTGAGTGACCGGACGCGGCTTGCGCAAGTCATAGCAATATTCGGTCGCCACGGGCGGGGCGGCATCACGCCCGTGTTGGGACTAGGCCGATCTCAAAACCAAAACACATTCGACGCGCCCGGATGCCCCGCTCGTGGCGATTGCGCCAGGGGACGAACCTCGGTCATGTTCTATAGCGGACAACCGAATGGAGCATGCGGGACGCGAACTTTCATTGCACCGGCCCTCTGCCGGACGAACAAACCGCTGGCGGCGTGCTAGATGGAAACTAACGCAAACTTCTCCCTAGTGGCGTGGATCGTTGGCATTCTGATGCTTACGACCATCGCTTTCGCGATGTGGCTAATCGATCCCAGACCAAATCAGGAAACATATCAGATCAAGTTTGATCGCTCCGTGGAAGGCCTTCAGTCGGGATCGACTGTAACACTATCGGGAGTCCCTGTGGGACAGGTAACATCGGTCCGTCTGGCGGAAAATGAACCGGAAAACGTGGTCGTTGTTCTGACTCTCGATCCTTCTGCGGCGAAAGTCCACGGCCTTGAAGCGACAATCAGCACGGATCTGATAACTGGAGAGGCTGCGCTCGTGCTCGAGGGCCGACGGGGTCGTCAGGGCATTTACACCGACAAGTCAGGAAAAAAGATCATTCCCGCCGCGGACGAAACCGGACTATTGGGGAGGGATGCGACCGCCACTGTAGAGACCGTGGCAAATAGCATTCGCGCTCTGAACGAAGGACTGGAGCCAGAAAAGCAACGGGTGATCACCTCCGATCTTGTCCGGCTTCGAGTCACGACGGCCGCACTCGCATCGGACGCCGAAGGTTGGGACGAACGATTGGCCTCAACAAAAGGAAGATTGTTAGACTTAGGGCACAGGGTTGGTGGATGGGGAAATAATCTTCGAGATGCAGATCGGCGGATCTCAGGGCGGAGCGCTTCTGCTATCGCGCAACGACGCCTTCGCCAATTCAGGGAGGGCGTGCAGAACGCTGAAAACAAACTTTCCCAGATAAGGAGTGGCATTCCGGCGGTCGAAGATTCTTTGGTTGAAGGTGAAACGGACCTTCGCGAGCTTAGTCGCGAACTTGCTCCTCTCAGTGAAAAAATCGAAGATATTCAGGTTGAGGGAATTACATCAAATCCTCCCCTCCCAGACTATCGGCCAAAAAGAAGAGAAGCTGGAACGAATATCGATGATTTAAAGTAAACCGAACGGATGACTGCTTCCGGGCAGAGCGCGCAGCCCGTAGAATAGCGGAGATTGGAGCGCAAAGCGGATAACGACCTACTCCGCGGTCAAGTTTGAAATTGAAATTCCGAGTCCTAAAAAAGGCATCGAACCAATACATTAGAGGGATTTTGCGGGCCTTTTGCGGGCTTTTCAGCTTGACCGAAATATCTAAACATCAGAAATTAAACGGAAAAGAAGTTCGAATGTGATGCCTCTTCTGGCACCACTGCTTTTATCCCGACATAGATGCACCGCGCAATCGCGCCCCACAGGTCGGCCCAGTCGCGCGTTCTAGCACACCCTGATACCGCAGCCTTGTCGTTCTCATCCTTGCGCGACATGATGGATGGGTTGCGAATCGAGACTGGCGCGGCGGGGAGAGGGACATGGCTACGGCCCATAAGGACGGCACGATCGACAAGGAGGCGCTGCGGCGCCGGTATGCGGCGGAGCGCGACAAGCGGCTGCGGACCGACGGGGCCGCGCAGTACAAGCGGCTCGAGAGCGAGTTCACCGATCTTGCTGTCGATCCCTACACCCCGCGCGAGGAACGCGATCCGGTCAGCGATCATGTCACCTTTGCCTTTATCGGCGGCGGGTTTGCCGGGCTGGTCGTCGGCGCGCGGCTGAAGGAAGCGGGGATCACCGACTATCGCATCGTCGAGAAGGGCGGCGACTTCGGCGGGACCTGGTACTGGAACCGCTATCCCGGCGCGCAATGCGACACCGCGAGCATGATCTACATGCCGCTGCTCGAGGAAACCGGGCACATGCCGAGCGAGAAATACGCGCATGCCCCCGAGATCCGCGATCACTGCAGCGCCATCGGCCGGCAATACGGTCTCTACGACAACGCGCTGTTCCACACGCAGGTGACCGATCTCGCATGGGACGAGACACGCCGATTGTGGATCGTGCGCACCGATCGCGGCGATGAATTCACGGCCAAATATGTCGGCATGGGCACCGGCCCGCTGCATGTCGCCAAGCTGCCCGGCCTGCCCGGGATCGAGCTGTTCGAGGGCAAGAGCTTCCACACCAGCCGGTGGGACTATGGCTACACCGGCGGCACGCCCGAGGGCGAGCCGATGACCGGGCTGTCCGACAAGCGTGTGGCGGTGATCGGCACCGGCGCGACCGCGGTCCAGGTGGTGCCCAATGTCGCGCGCGATGCGCAGGAACTGCTTGTGTTCCAGCGCACGCCGTCGAGCGTGGACGAGCGCAACAACCGCCCGCTGTCCCGCGACTGGTTCGACGAGGTTGCCGAGCCCGGCTGGCAGAAGAAATGGCAGGAGAACTTCGTTGCCAATCTGGGCATCGGCTTCCCTGCCGAGGACCTCGTCGACGATGGCTGGACCGATCTCGGCAAGCGCATCCGGGCGCAGGTGATCGACATGCCGCCCGAGCAGCGCACGCCTGAAGGCATCATGGCCGCTTTCGAGGATGCCGATAACCAGAAGATGAGCGAGATTCGTGCGCGCGCCGAAGACATCGTCGGCGGCGAGGCGGGCGAGAAACTGCAGGCGTGGTATCGCCAGCTGTGCAAGCGCCCGTGCTTCCACGACGAATATCTCCAGGCCTTCACGCGGCCCAACACCCAGCTGGTCGACACCGACGGCCAGGGCGTCGAACGGATCACCGCGAAGGGCGTGGTCGCCAATGGGCAGGAATACGAGGTCGATTGCATCGTCTATGCCTCGGGGTTCGAGGTCGGCACCGATTTCACCGAACGCGCGGGATATGATGTGACCGGGCGCGGCGGGAGGCTGCTGTCGGACTATTGGGCGGGCGGCATGCGCAGCTTTCACGGGCTGCATGTCCATGGCTTCCCCAACCTGTTCTTCGTCCAGCAGAACCAGGCCGCGGCTTTCATTGCCAATTACCCGCACAACCTCGTCGATCATGCCGAAACGGTGGCGGCGGTGGTCGCCCATGCCGAGGCGCAGGGGCATGCCGCCGTCGAACCCAGCGCGGAGGCCGAACAGCAGTGGCTCGACTTCCTGCTGACGGGCCCCGCCGCGCGGCTGGGCAGCACCGAATGCACGCCCGGCTATTACAACAATGAAGGGCAGGGTTACGGCGAGCAGGAACGTTTCGCGCTGGGCCATCCGGCGGGCGCGCTGGGATTCTTCAACCATATCGACCAATGGCGGCGTTCGGGTGCGTTCGAAGGGCTCGAGTTTGCCTGAACACCGTTCGCGGGTGTGGGAAAACGCTTTGTCGAAGGGGCTTTGCGGCAATTGCCCGCACGGCTAGCGTCGCGCTACGATCTCAGGGGAGACTGCACATCATGACTACCACTTTCGCGCGCCTCGCATCGGCGCTGGCCATTGCCTGCGCCACCGTGTCCGCACCCGCCGTGCTGGCGCATTCGCATCAGGCCGAAGCGCATGCGGCGGAGGCCGCCAAGCTCGCCGCCCTGTTCGAACGCAGCGAAGCGGACATGCTCGACCGCAATCCGATCGCGGCGTTCTTCCGCGGCGATTTTTCCGATGCCGACCAGCTGGGCGATTATTCGCCCGCCAGCTATGCCGCGGACCGCGCGGCGGCGCAGGCCCATCTGGCCGAACTGGCGACGATCGACCGCACCGCTCTGGGGGAGACCGACCGCATCGCCTACGACGTGTTCGAATATACGCAGCAGCGCACGCTGGCGCAGACCGCGCCCGATGTGCTGCCCACCGTGCTCGCTTTGCCGATCGACCATTTCCGCGGGCTGCATGTCTTCTACCCGCGCTTTTCCGCGCCCGGCGCGCTGATGCCCTATGACACGGTGCAGGATTACGAGAACAATTTCAGCCGCCACCGCGCGATGGCGGAGATCATCGACCAGGCAATCGCGCGCTTCCGCACCGGCGCGGCGCAGGGCATCACGCTGCCGCGCATGTCGGTCGAACTGATGATCGAACAGCTCGATCTGCAGATCGGCGCGCCGATCGAGCAGAGCCCCTATTGGGCGCCGGTCGCCAATTTCCCCGACAGCTTCTCCGCCTCCGAGCGCGAGCGCCTGATCGGCGAGCATCGCGCGGCGCTGACCGGCACGCTGATGCCCGCGCTCGCCAAGCTGCGCGAGTTCCTCGCGGAGGAATATCTCGAGCAGGCACGGCCTAGCATCGCCGCGACCGACAATCCCGGCGGCGAGGCCTATTATGCCTACCGGATCGAGGAGAACACCACGCTGCCGTTGACCGCGCAGCAGATCCACGACACCGGACTGGCCGAGGTTGCGCGGATCAACGCCGCGATCGATGCCGCCGAAGCGGAAGCCGGTGGCCGCACCGGCGCCACCTACACCAGCAAGGCCGACCTGCAGGCCGCGTGGTACGAAGTCGCCGAGCAGGTCGATCCGCTGATGGACGAAGTGTTCCTGCGCCAGCCCGAAACCGAACTGCGGATCGAGCCCTACGAACCCTATCGCGAGAAATTCAGCCTCGCCGCCAGCTACATGGCGGGCAAGGCCGACGGGTCGCGTCCGGGCACCTTCTACTTCAGCGGCTACAATGTCGCCGAACGCGAGCTGGGCACCTCGATCTCGCTCTACATGCACGAAGGCAATCCGGGGCATCACTTCCAGTCGATGTTCGCGATCGAGAACGAGGACCTGCCCGAATTCATGCGCTACGGCGGGTTCACCGCCTTCAGCGAAGGCTGGGGTCTGTATGCCGAGAGCCTCGGCTACGAACTCGGTCTCTATGACGATCCGGTCGAACGGCTGAAAGCGCTCGAGGGCGGTGAAATGCTGCGCGCGGTGCGGCTGGTGGTCGACACCGGCATGCATGCGCTGGGCTGGTCCAGAGAGCAGGCGATCGAATATATGGTCGCCAATGGCGCAGCGCGCGATTTCGCCGAAAGCGAGAGCGCGCGGTATATCGTGATGCCCGCGCAGGCGCTGGCCTACAAGACCGGCGAATTGAAGATCAAGCAGCTGCGCGCGCGCGCCGAGGCCGCGCTGGGCGAGGATTTCGACGTCCGCGCCTTCCACGAACAGGTGCTCAACACGGGCGATATCCCGCTGCCGGTGCTGGAAGCCAAGATCGATGCCTGGATCGCGGGCGGGGGGCAGTAAGGGCATGGCCATGAAACACAGGGTCCTGCAGGTCGCCTCGGCGCTGGCGATGGCCGGCGCCGCGCTGGCGGCCCCCGCAGCGCAGGCCTGCGACCAGGTCGCGGCCGCACAGAGCGACAGCCAGCGTCTGCGCACGCTGATGGCCGACAGCGACGCCGCCTTCCTCGACCGCAACCCGCGCGCGGCGTTCTATCGCGGCGACTTTTCCGATGCGGGCAGCCTCGGCGATTTCTCGCCCGCGTCCTATGAGACCGAACGCGCGGCAGCGATGTGCGACATCGCCGCGCTCGCGACGATCGACCGCGCGGCGCTCACCGCGAGCGAACGGATCGCCTACGATACTTTCCGCTATTCGCAGGAACGCACGCTGGCCGCGACCGAGCCCGACGTTCTCAAGACCATCCTCGCGCTGCCGATCGACCACTTCCAGGGTATCCAGGGCTCCTATCCCGGCCTGTCGGCACCCGATGGCGTGATGCCGTTCGCGGCGGTTGAAGACTATGCCGACAATGTCGCACGGCACGGTGCCTATGCGCAGATGGTCGACGACGTCATCGCGCGCTTCGACACGGGGCTGGAGCAGGGCATCACCCTGCCGCGGCTGACGGTGGAGCTGATGATCGAGCAGCTCGACACGCAGCTCGGCGCGCCGGAGGGCAGCAATCCCTATTACGCACCGCTGCGCCAGCTGCCCGAAAGCTTCACCGAAGCGCAGAAGGGGCAGGCGCGCGCCGCGCTGATATCGGCGGTCGAAGGCACGCTCTATCCGGCAATGCGCAAGCTGCGCGCCTATCTGGCGGACAGCTACCTGCCGCAGGCACGCACCAGCATCGGTGCGACCGCAACACCCGGCGGCGATGCCTATTACGCCTACCGGATCGCCGAAATGACCACGCTGCCGCTGACCGCGGAAGAGGTGCACCGGCTGGGCCTGTCCGAGGTGGCGCGGATCAACGAGGCGCGCCAGCAGGCGATCGCCGAGCGCGGCGACCGCCGCCCGCCGGTCTACAAGACCAAGGAATCGTTGCAGGAAGCATGGTACGAAGTCGGCCGGAAGGTCGATGCCGCGATCGGCCCGCTGTTCCTGCGCCAGCCCGAAACCGAGCTGCGGATCGAGCCGTACGAGCCCTATCGCGAGCAGTTCTTCCTCGCCGCGTCCTACCAGCCAGGCAAGGCCGACGGCTCGCGCCCCGGCACCTTCTATTTCAGCGGCTGGAACGCGGCCGAGCGCGAACTGAGCCCGTCCGTCCGGCTCTACATGCACGAAGGCAATCCCGGCCATCACTTCCAGGTGATGTTCGCGGTCGAGGATGACAGCCTGCCCGATTTGCTGCGCCACGGCTGGTTCACCGCCTATGGCGAGGGCTGGGCGCTCTATGCCGAAAGCCTCGGCTACGAGCTCGGCCTGTATGACGACCCGGTCGACCGGCTTCAGGCGCTCGAGGATGGCGAATTGAAGCGCGCGGTGCGGCTGGTGGTCGATACCGGCATGCATGCGCTCGGATGGACCCGCGAACAGGCGGTCGAATACATGGTCGAGAACGGCAATCCGCGCGATTATTCGGAAAACGAAATCGCCCGATACATCGCAATGCCGGGGCAGGCGCTGGGCTACAAGATCGGCGAATTGAAGATCAAGGAGCTGCGCGCGCGCGCCGAAGCGGCGCTGGGCGAGGATTTCGATATCCGCCACTTCCACGAACAGGTGCTCGACAGCGGCAATATCCCGCTCACCGTGCTCGAAGCCAAGATCGAAGCCTGGATCGCCGCCGGCGGCAAATAGGTTGGTGCAAAAAGCAGGGGCCGCGCGGTGGCATGCCGCGCGGCCCCTTTTTCATGCCCGTTCGGGCGATCAGTCGTCGCTGGAAACGCCGGTCGTGCCTGCGGGCAGTTCCGGACGCTCGGGCGGGAGCGCGGCAGCGCGGTCACCCGTCTTCAGATAGGTGTCGAACCAGCGCATCATGCGCAGATTGTAGTCATAGCGCGCGGCAGCCTTGCGGTTGCCGTGCCCTTCACCCGGATAGAACACCAGCCGCACGGGCACATCGGGCTTGCGGATCTTCATCGCGCGATAGAGCTCGAGGCTCTGGCCCGGGTCGACGCGCGTGTCTTCCTCGCCATGCATGATCAGCAGCGGTGTGCTGGCCTTGTCGACATGGAAGATCGGCGAGACTTCGAGCATCGCCATCCAGTCGTCCCACGGCCATTTGCCGCTGTGCACATTGTACATCTCGTAAGGGATGTCGCCCGTGCCGAATTTGCTGACCTGGTTCGAAATGCCGACGAACATCACGCCTGCGGCGAATTCCTCGCTCCAGCGGGTCGATGACCATGCGGTCGCATAGCCGCCGTAGGAGCCGCCGGTCACGCCGGTGCGGTCGGCATCGGCGATCCCTTCGGCGACCAGCGCGCGCTTGGCGTCGACCAGGTCGGTAAACTCGGGGTCGGTGTAATTGCCCGTGTGCTGCTTGGAAAACGCGGTGCCGTAGCCGGTCGAGCCGCGATAGTTGGGCAGGAACACCGCATAGCCCTGGCCCGCGGCCACCTGGCCGGGCTTGGAATAGGCGGTCTGCCAGCCATTGCTGTCATGCGCTTCTGGCCCGCCGTGGACGTTGAGGATCAGCGGAGCGCCGCCGCGCGGTGCGCCGCCGACCGGCTCGATCAGCACGCCTTCGACTTCCTGCCCGTCGCGCGCGGTGTAGGTGAAGGCGCGCTGCTCGCCGAAATCGATTTCGGACAGCCAGGCATTGTGCTGCGTCCAGCGCTGGAAGGCGCCGTCGTTCCAGACGAACAGTTCGCCCGGGTGGCGCGGGCTGTTGGCCTCGACCGCCAGCGTGCCACCACCCGCCTCGACGCTGGTGAGAATCAGCGCGCCGCCGTCATGCTCTTCGGCGACCGACCCATCACCGTTGTAGATCCGCAGCGCGCTCTGTGCGCCCTTGTGGATCACCGCGGCGAGACGTCCGTCGGCGAGCCATTCGGCATCGACCGCTGCCTCGGGCGCACCCGCATTGAGCGCGCGATAGGCGCCACTCGCGACATCGACCAGATGCAGCGTGGTCGCCGCCGGGTCGTTCATATCGACCCCTGCGATCATCGACAGCTGCGCACCATCGGGCGATATCTCGATATCGCCCAGCTTGCCCGGGGTCTCGACAATGCGCAGCACCTTGCCGTTCGTGAGGTCAAGCACATGCGCGCGCTTGGCGGTATAGGCATCGTCGATCTGCGGGGTGGGCGCACTGTCGACCACTGCATGGCGGCCATCGGGCGCCACCTTGAACGCGCTGACATAGCCGGGGATCGCGACTGCCTTGGGCTCAGCGTCGGTCTCGGCACCGACCCGCGCGGAAAACAGCCGCGTCAGCTTGGCCTCTTCTTCATAGACCACCGAATTGAACCCGGCCTTGGCCTGCTTCGTGCGCGCCTCGTCTTCCTCGGCCCCGGCCAGCATCCAGATCGTGCTGCCGTCGGGCGACCAGGCGTAAGAGCGCACCGCCGCGCCCTCGACCGCGGCCAGCTTGCGCTGCGCACCGCCATCGACGGGGATGCCCCAGACTGCGGTCTTCTCGTCCTCGTCGGCCCAGGTGAAGCTGACCATGCGGCCATCGGGCGAGAAGGTGACGCCCGACACGCTGATATCGTCGGGCAGGAAGTCGCGGGCGTTGCTCGGGCCATAGGCGAGCTTGAGCTGCTGCTGCGTGGTGCCGTTTTCCTCGCCCTCGGTCACATCGGGCAGGCTGGCGGTGGTGTAGGCGATCCGGCTGCCGTCGGGCGAGACCGCGATGGTGCCCACGCTTTCCAGCTGGGCGACGTCTTCCGGCGTCATCGGACGGGCCTGCGCCTGTGCGGCGAACGAGGCGGTGGCGAGCAGGGCGGCGGCGGTAAGCGGCGCGCGAAGGGTCATGGTTGGCAATCCTCTCCTGGAAATGGTGAGGGCCGCTATACCGATGCTGCGCTAGGGGGCAAATCCGCGTGTGGGGGCGAGCGCCCCGCGCTGCCCCGCTTGGCGCGAGCGCAGGATCGCCCCGCCCACCATGGCGAGCGTTACCAGCCAGAATATCGCGGCGAAGGGCGCCCCATTGCCCAGGGTCAGCCGGGCCAGCAGCGTGGCGAGGATCGCAACTGGGACACCGATCGTCACGCCCCACCAGCCTGCGCGGATCACGGGACGCGGGCGGCCCTTGCGCGCCTGCTTGTTGAGCCAGATGAAGGTCCCCGTCGTCACCACCACGCTGAGCGCGATGCCGAAGACGATATAGGCGATCTTCACCGGCAGGCCGCCGTAATTGCCGAAATGCAGCTTGTAGATCGACGCGGCGAATTGCTGGCCGGTCGCGCCATCGGCAAGCCCGGCGGTGCCCTTGAAGCTGCCATCCGCCGCGAAGGCGTAATATTCGCCGAAGATCAGCCGCCGCTCGTGCTCGCCGACCACCTGGACATGCTGGCCGCGCGTCCCGGGATCGTGGAGGATCAGATAGGACACGCGCACCCCGGGATATTCGCGGTCCATATAGTCCAGCACGGGTGCGACACGGGGGAGCGGGGCGGGGGCAGGGTTGCCCTCGGGTTCGGAGCCGAACACCGGCGCGAGCGCTGCATCGCCGTCGCCGTCATAAGCGGTTTCGGCAAGGCTGGCACCCGAGACGTAGAACAGGCCGATCATCGCCCCGGTCAGCGCGATCACCAGCGCGAAGGGCAGCGTCCACACCGCCAGCCGGTTGTGCCAATCGAGCGTGGCGACATCGTCCTTGCGCCGCGCCCGCAGGCGGAAGGCGTCGCGGAAGATCCGCGGATGCGCGACAATGCCCGACACGGCGAGCGCGACGATCATCGCGCCGAACATGCCGACCAAAGTCATCCCCAGCACCGGGGGCAGGTTGAGCGTGTAATGCAGCCCGAGCAGGAATTCGGCCCAGGCGTTTTCCTCGGGCGCAGCGATGGCGCCTTGCGCATCGACATGCACCGCCTGCGTATCGGTGGTGACCGTCGTGCGCGGCAGCGCTTCGGTGGGCATGTGGACGTAGAGATGCGTGGTCGGCGTCTGTCCGGCTTCGGTGGCCGCCACATTGGCAATGGCGCGCTCGACCGCTTGCGGCCCGATGCTCTCCATCTCGGGCGCGCTTGGCTGTTCGAGCCGCTGCCATTCCTCGTACAGCACGATCGCCGTGCCGCTGACGCAGATGAGATAGAGCAGCGCGCAGCAGACCAGCCCGATCGCCGAATGGGCCGCGATCCCACGGCGGACGGTATCTTTCGAAAACAGCGCGGTCATGGCCGGCTCCCCATGGCAAGCAGTGGCAGCGATGCAGCGATCAGTGGCACGAGCAGCATCGCGATTTGCGGGCGCCGGCTTTCGGCCATCAGCATGGCGAAGGCGAGCAGCGGCCAGAACAGCGGAACCAGCGCCAGCACCATGACATTGGCATCCGCCTCCGCCACCGGCCAGTCGAGCGCTGCGGCACGGACCCCCAGCGCGAGCACGACCGCCACTGCCAGCGCGAGCGGCCCGGTCAGCGCGAAAGTGATTACGCCGCGGTGCCAGTCGCCCGGCGCAGTTGCGGCGGCCGCGCTTTCGGGCTCGGCGGCGCGGCGCGGCATGCGCGGTCGCTCGAATGCCGCATGGGTCAGCAACAGGCAGGCCATCGCGGTGGCGACCAGCGCGGCGATGGCAACACCCCAGGCGCCGCTTGCCATACCCGCCGAGATGCAGCCCGCCGCAAGCGCCGTCCAGCCGAGCGCGCTAAGCGCGGGCGATTTGCCCCTGCGCCCCCAGGACAGGCGCAATCCGGCCACGCCCGCCGCAGCAAGCACGCAGCCGAGCCAGAGTGCGCCGTCCTCTCCCATCAGAAACTACCCCGCAGCGTCAGCGTGTAGTTGCGCGGCGCGGCGTAATAGGCCTGCTCCCAATAGAGGCTGGTGAGGTATTTCTCGTCCGCGACATTGGCGATATTCGCCTGCAGCTCGAGATTGTCGGTCAGCTGGTAGCCGGCCTGCAATTGCAGCGTAGCGTAGGCGTCCTGTTCGATCCGGCCCAGCGCGGTGTCGAGATAGACATCGTCCTGCCAGCCCAGCACCGCGCCCAGCGACAGCCGTGTGGTCGGCTGCCAGCGCAGCGCGATGTCGGCGGTGGTGCGCGGGACATAGGTGCGCACCTTGCCGTCATTGCCATCCTCGAGCGAGAGATGCGTCAGACCCGCCTGCAGCAGCAGTCCTTCGGCCAGACGTCCGGTAATCTCGAACTCGACGCCTTCGCTGACCACGTCGATGCCATTATACAGCGTCTGCCCGGTGGCCGGATCGAGCCCGGCGGATTCGGCGAGGTTCGACTGCTCTGCACGGAACAGCGCCAGCGTGCCGAGCAGCGCCCCGTCGGCGGTCTGCGCCTTGAGGCCGATTTCCATGCTTTCGCCCTTGGCCGCGCCCAGCGGGGCATAGTCGGTCCCGGTTTCGTGCTGGGGCAGGAAGATGTCCGAATAGCTGGCGTAGAGATTGACCCCGTCGATCGCCTCGAAGGTCACGCCGGCGAACGGGCTCAGCGCGCTTTCGCTGCGGCCGAAGTCGACTCCGTAGCTGATGCCCTCGGATTCGACATCGATGTAATTGGCGCCGCCGATCACGCTCAGCCGGTCGGTGAGTTCGAGCCGCGTCGCGGCATAGGCGCGCCACATGCGGTAATCGAAATCGGCATCGACCTGCGCCGCGCCATAGGCGGGACGGCCGACTTCCTCGCCGGTCCAGTCGGGCAGCGCGGGAAGCGGGCCCCAGGCGGGATCGGTGAAGGGGGCCTGGCGGCCGAGGTAGCCGAAGCTGGTGTCGCTATATTGCACGCCCACGGCCAAATCGTGTTCGCGCCCGAAGGCACCAAAGCGGCCGCTCAGCTCGGTATCCGAAACCCAGCCGCCGGTGTCGTACTGGTAGGCGCCGGGATAGCCGAGCAGCCCCAGCCCGGTGTCGCGATCGGGGGTGCCATAGACATAGAACAGTTCGGAATCGCTGGAGGTGTCCTGCCGCGTCAGCACCGTCCTGAGCGTCCAGTCCTGAGCGAGGTTCCACGCCACTTCGGCGAAGCCGCGGGTGTTGGTGGTGTCCCAATAGGTCCAGTCCTGCGTGGTCGAGGTGCCGGCGGGATAATCGGTCGGCGTGCCATCGGTGAACAATAGCGGCAGCGCGCCCCACAGCACGTTGTCGGCATTGTTCTGCTGGTGCGAATAGCCCATCGCGAGCGACAGCGTCGGGGTGATCTCGCCCGCCAGGACCAGCTGCCCGGCATAGCGGTCCGAGGTATAGTCCCGCAGGTGCGAATCGCCCGTCGTGATCGCCCCGGTGGCGCGCAGGCCCCAGCTGCCGGTTTCATCCAGCGCGATGTCGAGGTCGGCCTCGCCGCGGATCGTGTCCCACGACCCGTAGCTGAGCGCGGCCGAACCGCCGGTTTCGCCGGTCGGGCGGCGGCGGACGAAATTGATCGTGCCCGCCGGATTGCCGATCCCCGACAGCAGCGCATTGGCGCCGCGCACCACTTCGACCCGCTGGTAGAACACCGTGTCGAGCGCGCCGCTGGTGGGGCCGTAGACATTGGGCGTGGCCAGCCCGTCGACCATCAGCCAGCTGATGTCGAAGCCGCGCGCGGTGTAATAGGTGCGGTCGGTTTCGACCTGTTCGACATTGATCCCTGGGACCACCGCCAGCGCATCGTTGATCTCGTCGAAGCCGAAATCCTCGATCAGGTCCTGGCCGATGACCGAGACCGATTGCGGCGTGTCGATCACTTCCAGCGGCAGCTTGGTCGCGCTGCGCGGCGGGTCCTCATCGCGTTCGCCCAGCACCACGATGCCGGGTGCGGCAGCGGCGCTGTCCATGGCCTCGTCGGCGAGCGCGGGCGCGGCGGCGAACAGGCAGGGAGCAAGCGCGGTGCAGGCGAGCAGACGCGCGGCGGGGGAAGCGGTGGGCATGAATGATTTCCTCATCTGAACTTTCCGCGCCGCTATTGCGAATTAGTCGCAGGAGTCAAGGCTAGTGAGAATCATTTGCAAATAAACTGGCGGATGCGGTGTTTTTCCCTCGCTGGACGCGGGGCGCGAACACGCCTACAACGGGCCATCCCCGGGGAGCCTGCTCAGGCTGAGAGGGGCGCGTAGCACCGCCCGACCCGTCGAACCTGAACCGATTAGCATCGGCGGAGGGAGTGGGCGGTACCCGTGCAGGGCCCTGCTCTCCATCCGTCGCGAGGAGAGATTTCGCATGGCCGACGGTATCGATATTCCCGCCTGGATCGCCTTGTTCATCGGGCTCTATTCCGCCAGCGCCGCGATCGGCGAACTGCGCCACCCGGGCGGCTGGGTCGGAATGGTCGCGCATTTCGAACGCGACCTGGGGCTGCGCTTTCTCACCGGCATCGTCTGTCTCGGCCTCGGCGCCGCGATCTACCTCGTCTCGCCCTGGCGGCCGGGCGACTGGCTCGCGGTGCTGGTCACCGTCATCGGTGGCGGGATGGTCGTCGAGGGCGCCCTGATCCTCGCCTTTGGCGACAATTTCCTCGCTTTCGCGCGGCGCCTGATGGGCGCTGCCAACCGGCTCTGGGCCGGTCTCTCGCTCCTGCTCGGCGCGGCGCTCATCGTCGTCGCGCTGCTGCGTCTCTAAAACTTCCCGCTCTTTTCCAAGGAAGGTCCATTTCATGGCCGACATCAACAGCAAATTCGACATCGGGGTGACCACCGGCCCGATCCGCGGCAGCCGCAAGGTCCAGATCGGCGCGAAAAGCGGCAGCGGCGTGCGCGTCGCCATGCGCGAGATCGATCTCGAGGGCGGCGAGCCCAGCGTGCGCGTCTACGACACCTCCGGCCCCTATACCGACCCCGATGCCACGATCGACATCCGCGCCGGCCTCGAACAGAAACGCCGGGACTGGATCATGGCGCGCGGCGATGTCGAGGAATACACCGCGCGCGAGGTGAAGCCCGAGGATAACGGCCAGCTCGGCCCCGACCGATCGGGCGGCGTCCCCGCCTTCCCCAATGTCGCCAATAAAGTGCTGCGCGCCAAGCCCGGCATGAACGTCAGCCAGATGCATTACGCGAGGCAGGGCATCATCACGCCCGAAATGGAATATGTCGCCGAGCGCGAGAATTTGGGCCGCGAACAGGTGCGCCGCGAGCTCGACGGCAATTCGTGGGGCGCCGCGATCCCCGAATATGTCACCCCCGAATTCGTGCGTGACGAGATCGCCCGCGGCCGCGCTATCATCCCCAACAACATCAACCACCCCGAAACCGAACCGATGGCGATCGGGCGCAACTTCCTCGTCAAGATCAACGCCAATATCGGCAATTCGGCCGTCGCCAGTGACGTCGCGGCGGAAGTCGACAAGATGGTCTGGTCGATCCGCTGGGGCGCCGACACGGTGATGGACCTCTCCACGGGCCGCAACATCCACGACACGCGCGAATGGATCATCCGCAACAGCCCCGTCCCCATCGGCACCGTGCCGATCTACCAGGCGCTCGAAAAGGTCGGCGGCATTGCCGAGGACCTCACTTGGGAGGTGTTCCGCGACACGCTGATCGAGCAGGCCGAACAGGGCGTCGACTATTTCACCATCCACGCGGGTGTGCGCCTGCCCTATGTCCCGATGACTGCCAAGCGCGTCACCGGCATCGTGTCGCGCGGCGGCTCGATCATGGCGAAATGGTGCCTCGCGCATCACAAGGAGAGCTTCCTCTACGAGCGCTTCGACGAGATCACCGAGATCATGAAGGCCTATGACATCGCCTACAGCCTCGGCGACGGCCTGCGCCCCGGCTCGATCGCCGACGCGAACGACGAAGCGCAATTCGCCGAGCTCTACACTTTGGGCGAACTCACCAAGCGCGCCTGGGAACAGGACGTGCAGGTGATGATCGAGGGCCCCGGCCACGTGCCGATGCACAAGATCAAGGAGAACATGGACAAGCAGCTCGAGGCTTGCGGCGAAGCGCCCTTCTACACATTGGGGCCGCTCGTCACCGATATCGCGCCCGGCTACGACCACATCACTAGCGGCATCGGCGCCGCGCAGATCGGCTGGTACGGCACCGCCATGCTCTGCTACGTCACCCCCAAGGAACACCTCGGCCTGCCCGACCGCGACGATGTGAAGGTGGGCGTGGTGACCTACAAGCTCGCCGCGCACGCCGCCGACCTCGCCAAGGGCCACCCCGCCGCCAAGGTCCGCGACGACGCGCTGTCCAAGGCGCGCTTCGACTTCCGCTGGCGCGACCAGTTCAACCTCAGCCTCGATCCCGACACCGCCGAGCAATACCACGACCAGACGCTCCCCGCCGAAGGCGCCAAGACCGCCCACTTCTGCTCGATGTGCGGGCCCAAGTTCTGCAGCATGAAGATCACGCAGGAAGTGCGCGAATTCGCCGCGAAGCAGAACTCGGACAGCTACCTTGCGAGCGAAAACATCAAGCGCGAGACGAGTGCCGCAGAGGCCGAGGAAGCGCGCGCGGGGATGGAGAAGATGAGCGAGGTTTACCGGGAGAAGGGGGAGCGGTTGTATATTGAGGCTGACTCAAAGGCTGACCTGTAAAGTTTACAGGTCTCTATAAAACAAATACGGCGCATTCCCAAGGCAGACTCAGGACAACGAGCTCAATGATCGAAGGTTTTCTTAACGAACCGCCTAAGACTGCCAGCGGGCGGGCCGTTACCGGGCGCTTTGTTTGCGACGATATCCAGTGGACAGGCGTTGGAGGCGACCAATTCGGAACTTTCACGATCACAGCCAGGGAATTGCTTGCAGCTGCGGAATCGGGCCTACTATGGACTGATCAAGGGGTCCAGCGAGGGGTGAAACCCGAAAGCAAAGGGGCGTCGACCGAACTGTCGCTAGCACACGGTTATCCCGATGACGCCGACTATATTTTCGCGACCGAGAATGCAGACGATATTACGGACAAGTTGCTCTACGGGAAGCGTCTATTTTTGAGTCCATTAATTTGGAATTTGAGGCCGGGAAAATTTGAAGGTTTCTTCGATAAGAAATCTCAATCATTCCACATTTATGATGGGCGGGTTTACTTGCCGGATTCACATCACCGGCATCAGGCGATTATAAAGGCTGCAAGAATCTTCAAAGATAGTCCTGAGGAATACAAAAGCTTTTCCCTTGATAGGCAATTTAAAGTGGAATTGTATTTCCTCACGAGAGAGGATGAGGGAAACTACTTCTTCGATAAAAATCAAAGGACGAGGCAAACTGCGCGCTCAAAGGCTTATGATCTTACTACAGAAGATGCACTTTCACTCTTAGCTAAGGCTGTAATTTCCCATTCGAAGGCGCTCAGAGGAAACGTTAATCGCGTAACTGATCGTTTGACCTCAAAAAACCCACAAGTAATCACCCTCTCCACTTTGCGTGAGATGACACGGAACGTCATTTCAGACGATTTCATTGGTGAGGATGAAATTGAGGGTACTGCGGTGATGATTGCTGCGTTCTACGATCTTTTAGCTTCTGTAAGGTCAGAGCTCGGCCATTTGAATGCTGCTGACCGCCATCTGGTTCGAAAGAACCTGATGGTTGATTCCGCCGTTGTCATGCACGGGTACTCTAGACTGATCCCCGACTTTATCTCGGACATTTCGAAGCTTGGCTCTGCAAGAGCTCAATCGGTTTGGCGCGATCGTATTGAGAGGCTAACGAAGGTCTATACGTTTGCGGACTCATCATGGTCCGGCGACCTTTTTTCTAAGAACAACCCCCTTTGGCGCGAGGTTGGAATCCTCAAGCCCAATGCTAAGGGCACGGGGCTCTCCCAAGTTAACAATGGGGCGACCAGAACGTCGGCAGCCAAAGTTTTGAGATCAATCTTCAATTCTCAGAACGCAATCACCGATGGAGCGGATATCGCCCGCGGGATCAATGGCTAAACAGCACGGCTCCCTTCTGCACGGGAGGAATAACGTTCCCTTGTCGGATCGTCAGCAAAAGCAGGTCCTATCTCTATTTTTCGGGATGGATGCTGCGGCGAACGTAAGATACGAGGCTGCTTCTCGCACAGTATTCAGAGAAATTAATGATCACGATGAGCTAAATCACGAGATAGTGTTTGGCCCAGATATCTTCCCTGGGCTAGCTGTTGCGGACCCAAATGCTTCCTTGGGTGTAAAGTGTGCTGTAGCCCATGAATTGGCTCATAAAGCTCGGCACGATGATCTTACCGAAGTGAATGAGCCAGAATTAGAAGAGATAGACGAGGCACTTACGAGCCTCAGCGCCATCCTACGATTTCATAATGATCTATCGACACATGAGATTCGGCAGTTAGTTTCTGACGCAACACAACGCCTTCAAATGCATGTGCAGAGGCGTAGGGAAATCGCCCAAGATAGTGAAGGTGCCGGGTAGGAGTTAGCCTAGCTACAATACCGACCCAACGAACTGTTGGTCCCGTTGTTTGTTCTCACCCCCGCTCCATCCTCACCAGCACCCGGTCCAGCGCCTGCAGGAAGTTTGACCTTGCAGGTGGCCTTTGGCCGTCTCCGCCTCCCGTCTTGCTGAAGGGCGGCGGACCGCCTCCTACTCCGTCCTTTCCGGCGCGCCATGATAGCGCGGGTGACGATGGCGCTGTCGATGCTGGCCTCGAAAGGCTTGCCGTCGTTGTGCAGCACGCTCACGCGAGCCTTGCGGCAGCGTTCGGCCAGCAGGATGTCGATAGTACCTGCAGGGAGCCGTTTCCCTAAGGTTCCACAACCAACTTTTCCACCAGCGCCCTCAGCTCACTCGGCGTGGTGTGCCCCGCGACCACCTCGTGATAGCCGATTCCGGCCTTGCGCAGCGCTTCCTTCTTCACCGCGTCGCGCGCGGCGGCGCTGGCGCCGGTGTGGTGGCCTGAGCCTTGATATTCGAGCGCGTGGACCACGCGGCATCGCTCGTCCATCAGCGCGAAATCGACGCGCTTGGAATTGACCGCGAAGAAGGCGTCCCTGTCCGGGCTGGCGAGGAATTCGCCGAGGCTCACCTGTGCCATCACCTGCCATTTCGGATTGCGCGCGATCACCGCCCTGTCGAGCGCCTCGAACACCTTGGCCTCCGACTTGTTGAGCAGCGAGCGTGAGGTGAACTTGGCCCGGCTGACGACCTTTAACTGGTCCGCCGCCACATCGGACCGGATCGCCTGTCCCCGCTCTGCCGCCTCGATCTTGCGCAGCCCCGCGCCCTTTTTACCGAACCGCTGCGCATTGCGCCCCCGCCAATACGCCTTGCGCTTCGCCGCATCGGCGCTGGCGACGGCCCGCTCGAACGCGGCGCCGATCAGCGCGCCGACCAGCAGCACGAGCAGCAACGCAACGGGGCGGTCCAGCAGGAAATTGACGGTTTCCATGACCCATAGGATTAGCAGCTTTTGGTTGCGACATGGCTAACGGCGCGTTGTAGCGCCCGTATGGACACACCGCGCAATATCCTGCGGGCGCTGGCGAAGTGACCCATATCCGTCATCCCAGCGAAAGCTGGGATCGCCATTGTTTCGCGCGACTGAGCCAGATCCCAGCTTGCGCTGGGATGACGGGATAACCGACCGCGCCAAGGAAGAACGCGCCGACCGGTTCCGCCGGCACCTCGCCTGGGGGCTTTCCTACTCCGCGCAAACCTGTCTTGCTGCGGGCCATGCCCACGCTCCGTCCCCTCGCGAAACCGCTCCGTCAGGCGCCCACGCGCACGCCCGGACTTTTTTCGCAATGGACCGTGGTCCATGCGGTCCATGTGATGGGACTGGCAGGGGGCAAATCCTCCACATGTCCTACACGCCGCCTGGCCGCGTGCGCGCTTCACCGGCACGCGGTCCAGCGCATGCAGCCATTCCGCAATTCCGGGGTCGGTACACTTGGCTTCACGCCCACTAGCCACCGGTCCCCAACACGCCCATATGCGCGGGCATGGCCGATCTCTATCTCAAGAACCTCGAATCCGAACGCCGCCAGCTGTGGGCGACCTGCCGTCTCAAGGGGCTGGCCAAGGGCACGCCCGAGCGGCAGCGGATCGTCGCGATCGACGAGGCGATTGCCGCGCATAAGGCGAAGAAGGCCTAGCGCGCGCCGCTTTGCGGCAGCGCCGCGGCGGACCGGCGGGGGGCAGGCTGGGCCCGCCGCCCGCTCGCATCCGCTAGCTGTTCTTCATGTTTTCCAGGCCCTTGATCGCGCCGGGCTTTTGCGACGGTTGCGAGGCGTTGGTCTTGACCTTCTCCTTCTTGGGCTTGCGGGCTTCGCGGTTCGATTTCTGTCCCTTGGACATGCGTGGTTCCAATCGGGGCGGAATGCCCCGGCCATGCTCCTACGCCTGCGCGCCGGACAAAGCGCGTTTATTCGCGCGGGCGGCCGCCGCGCGCTAGCGGCGCAGCTCGACCATCACCCGGTCGAGCGCCTGGAGGAAGTTGGAGCGGTCGGCCTTGCTGAAGGGCGGGGGGCCGCCGTGGGCCCCGTCCATCCCCGCACGCAGGTCTTCCATGATCGCGCGGGTGGCCACGGCGCTGCCGATGCTGGCGGCGTCGAAGGCGCGCCCGTCATGCTTGAGCACGCGCGCGCCCGCTTTGAGGCAGCGCTCGGCGAGCAAGATGTCGGCGGTGATCACCACGCTGCGGGCGTCCGAATGCTCCGCGATCCAGTCGTCGGCGGCGTCGAACCCGTCGGACACGACCACGCGCTTGACCCGCGCGCTCACCGGCACGCGGAAGGGGCTGTTGCTGACCACACGCACCTGCGCGCCGAAGCGCTCGGCGACGCGGTAGATCTCCTCCTTCACCGGGCAGGCGTCGGCATCGACCAGGATCGTGACGGGGGCGGCTGTGGGGCTGGGGCTGGGCATCGCGCTTGCCTAGCCATCGGTGCGCGCGTGAACCAGCCCCGCGATCGGCGGGTGCGTCAGTAGGCCCAGCGCTCGGTGAGCATCTCGGCCTTGCCGTCGGCCAGCTTCACCTCGGCGGCGGGTTCGCCCGGCTGGCCCTCGCGGAACAGCTCGTAGATCACCGCGCCGTCTTCCTGCACGCTCTCGATCACGCGGACGGGAGCGAACATGTCGGGCGCGGCTTCGGCCACGGCGCGCGCAGGCGCGGGGACATCGGCCCAGGCAAGATCGCGCTGGATCTCGACCACGCGGAACACGCCGTCCTCGACCAGCATGTCGAGTTCGACCTCGCTGCCATCGGCGCGCGTGCCCTCGACATCGTAGAACACCATGCCGTCGCGCTCCTTGCGCTCGGTCCCGGTGAAGCTCATGCCCGGCACCGCCTCGAGCGCCGCGGCGCGTGCGCCCTCGGGGATATCGTCGGCACCAAGCTCGGTAACCACCGCTTCAGGCCCATCGGCGAGGATCGCGCTGTCGCTGGCCGCGGCCTCATCCGCCTCATCGGCGGGCGCGGGCGAACAGGCGGCGATGCCGGCGGCAAATACCAGCGCGGCGGAAGTCTGACACCAAAGAGCGATACGCATGATCCTGTCCCCAAACAGCGCCCCAAACGGGCTATGACACCGGTGTACCGTTTGCTGGGCGGATTGGCAATTGCGGGGCTGACGACGGCGCGCGCGGACAGGGTGATCGCTTCGCGGGCAGGGTCATGCAATCGCAGCACCGCGTTCCGCCCGTTCCATCAAACCGCTGGAAACACGCGCGCCAATCCCCATCTCGAGGTCAGGCAAGACAACAATGAGAGGAGCCTTCCACTATGCAGGTCCAGTTCAATTCCGACTCTTCGGTCATGGGTACCGAGAACGTCGCCGAACGCATCGAGGCGAGCGTGCGCGAGAAGCTGGCGCGGTTCGAGGAACGGCTTACGCGGATCGAGATCCATGTGCGCGACGAAAACGGTGCCAAGGGCGGGGCGGATGACAAGGCCTGCACGATCGAGGCACGCCCGCGCGGCGGCAAGGCGATCGGTGTGACCGAACACGCGGCCAAGGTCGACGATGCCGCGCGCAAGGCGGCGGCGACGCTCAGCCAGAGGCTCGAACGGCACTTCGGCAAGGAGTCCAAGCACAGCCACGACCCGCGGCCCGACAAGGTGTTGTAAGCGGTCGCGCGGGCGCGCTCCGCCCGGGCTGCGCGTGTCAGCCGGGGACGGAGCGTTCCTCCGCCCCGTGGCGGTGCAGCATGACATCGAGCAGCGCGGGGCGGTCCTTCTGCTCCCAGGCGCGTTCGTGGAAGAAGAACACCACCGCGTTCACCAGCGGTTCGACCAGCGCGATCCCGCCCGCAAGCATCACCGACCCGGTGAACAGGTAGGCGACCGTGAACCCCACCAGCAGGTGGAGGACGAGGAAGCTCAGCGTTTTGGACAGGTTGCGTTTCATTCACCGCAGATAGGAGTGTCGTTTGATCGATTGAAGCGATGAATGGCGCATAGAGTAATCGCTTTTCGCTCCCATCAAGGGTTCCAAGACGCATTCGTCGCGCTTCGACCCTCCATTGCTCGCGCAAGCCAGCCGCTTTGCCTTATTTTTGCCCAAGTTCGAAACATCCGGACCGGTGCAGCGTTCGTATCTTGAAGCAGCAGCCGGAAACCGTCGGCTGTGACAATGCTCACGACTACCGAATAAAGGGAATGGATATGAACAAGCTTACCATCGCGCTCGCCTCGGCCGCATCGCTGGCTATCGCCGCCTGCGCCGAAGAACCGGCCGAAACCGCTGCCTATGAAGACACCGCCACTGCCGATCAGATGGCCAATGCAGAAGCCGAAGCCGGCACTGTGGTCGAAGTCGCACAGGACGACGAGACTTTCTCGACGCTAGTCAGCGCGGTGACCGCCGCCGGCCTGGGCGAAACGCTGTCGGGTGACGGCCCGTTCACAGTCTTCGCGCCGACCAACGATGCCTTCGCCAAGATCCCCGAGGCGACGCTGACCGAGCTCACCACCAATGACACCGAAACGCTCGGCAACATCCTCACCTACCACGTGGTCGAAGGCAATGTGGATGCAGCCACGCTGACGCAGGCGATCACCGATGCGGGTGACGATGGCTACACCATCACCACCGTCAATGGCGGCACGCTGACCGCGACTGTGGTCGACGGCAATGTCGTGCTGACCGATGCCGCCGGCGGCACCGCCACCGTCACCGCGACCGACGTCGCCGCCTCGAACGGCGTGATCCACGTCATCGATACCGTGCTGATGCCGCAGTAAGGCAATCGCACTGTTACTCGCGAAAGGCGGCTCCTTCACGGGGCCGCCTTTTTCGTGGGCGCTTTTCTACAGCGCCGCCGACGCGCCATGCCTAGCGGCATATCGGCATATGCCTGCTTCGAAGCTTGCACCTGCGGCGCGGCGCGCTAGCGTCTTGCGCGGGCGAGAGGAGAACAGCGATGGGCGTAGCCGCCGAGAAGCCGGTTTACAGCGTACCCTTTGTCGAGCGCACCGGGATGCGCCGGATCGAGGAGCGGCCTGGGTATTCCAAACTGCTGATGCCGCTCGATGGCAATGCCAACCATGTCGACGTGATGTATCTCGGCGCCTTCTGTGTGCTTGCCGAAGCGATTGCGGCAGGGCCGGGGATCTCGATCCTCGACACCGCGCGCCATTTCCCGATCATCAAGGACATCGCGGTGGACTTTCATCGCATGGCGGCCAGCGATGTCACCGGCGAATACGAACTCACCGAGAGCCATATTGCCGCGCTGGAGGCCGATCTCGAGCGCAAGGGCAGCGCGGGCTACACCGCCGAAGTCCCGATGCACGATGCCGAGGGCGCACTGGTCGCCACGGGCCGTGTCACGGTCAAGCTGCTGAGCCACGACTGGTCCGGTCGGGCCTGAAGGAAAGATTGATATGACCAGTATTCGCGCCCGCCTCGTCAAACTCGCACTGCCGCTGCTCGGCATCAAGCGGTTCTTCTCGCAGCCCGACAAGTTCGACGAGCGGATCGCCAAGCTGCGTGCGGCCAAGCCGGTTCGCCCGCGTGCGAAATGGCATAAGCGCTTCGATATTCGCGAACATGCCAGCCGCGGGTTTCCGGTGGTCACGCTCGAACCCAAGGGCGGGGCCCAGCCCGGCGCGCCGCATCTGCTGTATCTCCATGGCGGCGGCTATGTGATGGATATCGCCGCGGTGCATTGGGACGCGGTGGCTGATCTGTGCGAGCGGCTGGGCGCTTCGGCGACCGTGCCGCTTTACCCGCTGGCGCCCGAACACAAGGCGGACGAGACGCTCGAGGCGATGCGCTCGCTCTATCTCGAACTGGCCGAGCGCTATGGCGCGGACCATGTCACCGTGATGGGCGACAGCGCGGGCGGCGGCATGACGTTGGCGCTGGCGCAGATGCTCAAGGACGCGGATCAGCCGCTGCCGGGCAGCCTGGTGCTTTATTCGCCCTGGCTCGACGCGACGGCCACCGCCGAAGGGCAGCGCGAAATCGAACCGCGCGACGGGATGCTGGCGGTCAGCGGGCTCGAGGCTTGCGGCGAGCGGTATCGCGGCGAATTGGCAATCGACGATCCGCGCGTCAGTCCGCTATTCGGTCCGCTGGAGGGATTGCCCCCGATGGCGATCTTCTCGGGCACCGCCGACATCCTGCTGGTCGACGGACGCCGCCTTGCCGGGAAGCTGGCGCAAGCCGGGATGCCCGACCACACCTATCGCGAGTATGACAACATGTTTCACGTCTGGATGTTGCTGCCCATCCCCGAGGGGAAGCGCGCGCGCGCCGAAACCGCGGACTTTATCCGGCAGCACAGGAAGGCCGCATGACCGCCCGCACCCTGTTCGCCGCCTTGCCAGCATTGCTCCTGGCCGCCTGTAACACCGGCTCGGGCGACGCGCCCGAGGGCCTCGCCACCGGCACTTTTGCGGGCATCGGTGCGGGCGAGGTGGTTCACTATATGGGCACCGAACCCTTCTGGAACGGCGCGGCGGGCGGCGGGCTGGCACTCTATGCTACCCCTGAGAACCCGGATGGCAGCGAGTTCGCGGTCGAGCGGTTCGCGGGCAATAACGGGCTGGGTATCAGCGGGCGGCTCGACGGGGCGGCGTTCGACCTGATGATCACGCCGGGCGAATGTTCGGACGGGATGAGCGACCGGACTTATCCCTACACTGCGACCTTGCTCGTCGGCGATGAACAGCGCCAGGGATGCGCCTGGACCGACAGCCAGGCCTTCGGCGAACCGGAACTGCCCTGATGGACACTGTCCCCGCCATGCCGCGCTGGCTTGGCCGCGCCGGGCTGCTGCCGCAACTGGCCTGCGTCGGGGTGCTTTATGCGGGTCCGGCGGAATGGCGCGAACCCGCGCAGGCGCTGGCCTTTGCCTATGCTGCGCTGATCCTGTCGTTCCTCGGCGGGATGTGGTGGGGAATTGCGGCGGCGGCCCCCGCGGCGCAGCGGCGCAACACGCTTGGCTGGGTATGGGTGGCGGCGGTGCTGCCAAGCCTCGTGGCGCTGGCCGGTTTCGTGCCATGGGCGCTTGGTTGGCAGTGGCCCGAACCTTCGCTGGCCATGCTCAGCGGGGCGCTGCTGGTCAGCCTGGGTGTCGATGCCAGACTGGGTCCGCTGGTTCCGCGCTGGTGGATGCCGCTGCGGGTGCCGCTGTCCTTCGGCCTCGGGCTGATGACGATGGCGGCAGCGGTCGCCTAGCGCTTGGTGACGCCTGCGTTCTCGAGTTCGGGGCCGAGCCTGCCAGTCAGCCACATCCACCACATGCGGAAATCGGCGCGCAGGCTCCACAGCGGATAGGTGAAGGTCGCCGGGCGGTTCTTCTCATGCCCGAAATGCGCGATCCAGGCAAAGAAGTACCCGGCCAGCGGCATGCCGAGCAATAGCAGCCACTTGCCCGTCGCCAGCGCTGCCACGCCCAGCGCGACGACCAGCGAGGTGCCGATGTAATGCAGCGCGCGGGTTCCCGGGCGCGCATGTTCGCGCAGGTAGAACGGCCAGAAGGCAGCGAAGGTGGTGTAACGCCGCTCGGTCATTGCAGCCCCGGGATTTCGATCTGCGCGGGCGAAGGCGCCTGCGGCATCACCAGTTCGCGCTTGGCGGGTGCTGCCCGGCTTTCGGCGATACCTTCCGCCGCCGCGCCGATCGCGGTGCAACTGCGCCCGGCGAGGAAATCGAGCGCGGTGGCGATCAAGGCTTCGCCCGGGTCGCCCAGCGGGGTGAGGATATCGTCGCCCGCGCGGCAGGTTTGCGGCATCACGCTGGCGAGGCCCGAATAGTAATCGCCCCCGTCATCGGCATTGACCGAGCGGAAGGCGACCACGCGCAGCCGGTCGTCGCAGGCCGACCGGTCGCGGGCGATCTGCCCGACCGGCTTGCCATAGGTATCGGTGCCGATCAGCGCGATGTTGTCGCCCAGGATGGGGATGAAGGCATTGGCCACCAACTCGCTGGCAGACGCGGTCCCCACGGTGCCGATCACCGCGATCCGAGTTGCTGCAATAGCCTGCGGTGCGGCGGCGAAGCGGGCAATTTCGTTGAAGTCGCTTTTGGAATCGCGAAAGGTCGTCTTGCTGAAAACCTGTCCGGTCCGGTCCGCCGCGAGCAGGTCGCCAAGCAGTTCCGCGACCGATACCAGCCCGCCGCCATTGTAACGGAAGTCGAGGATGATCTGCGTCACGCCCTCGGCGCGGAAGACGGCGAAGGCATCGCGCAACTGGGCCTTGGCATCATCGATGATGAAGGTGCGCAGATTGATATAGCCGACCTTGGTCCCGCCATTGTCGAGGATCTTCGCACCATAGCGATCCGAGATTGGGTCGAGCGCATATTCGGTCTTGGTAACGCCGACCGTAACCTCGCCGCCACCGGGCTGGCGGATACGCAATTGGCGGGTCACCCCCGGATCGCTTGGGCCGAGCGCATTGACCACCGCCTGCGCACCGCCCTCGGCCATCAGCGCGGTGACGGTCTGTCCGCCGATGGCGATGATTTCGCTGCCGCGGTCGATGCCTTGCGCGAAGGCGGGGGCATTTTCGAAAGCCTCGACCACAAACACCCGCCGCGCGGCGGTATCATAGCCCAGGCGCACCCCGAAACCGGCGTTGGACCCGCTGCTGATCAGCGCGTTCTCTTCGGCGATCGAGGTGAGGTAGGTGAAATAGCGATCGCGGTCCTGCGCCCGGGCAGGCGCGACCAGCGCATCGATATAACCCTGGACGGAGCTGAAGTTCCCAGCGCTCACGGTCCGGTCGAGCAAGTCGGGGAACAGATACCATTCTTCCATCTGCCCCAGCGTCCAGTCCTGCCGGCTGGCGAGCGTGCAATCGTCGGAGGACCCGCCACCACCGCCGCCGACCGCGCCGCCTCCGGAGCCGCTGCCGCCTCCGCTCGAGCTGCCTCCACCGCCGCATGCGGCGAGCGAAAATACCAGTGTTGCAGTGAAAATGGTGCGACCCAGACCCATGCGCTTCCTCTCCTGATCCCGTCCCTCGGTCCCCCCGAAGGCATCGGTCACGATCAATGACGGCTAAATCGGGGGCGGGCAAGGGCGCGAATGGTCTCTGGCAAGCCCCGGTTTCCCTCAAAAACGGTGCAAATTTCGGATCGCGGGATGGTTTGTCGCCCGCAGCTATGCCTTAAAGGTCGACCGGAATACGCCGCAGTGGCGCAAATACAGGAGTTTTCATGGCTAGCGGCGTTGCGCCCTGGGTTCAGAATGCGGTTGGCGGAGGTGCCATCGGGCATACGCTCACGCTGGAGAAGGTTGCCGACGAGCGCGTGCTCGGTCGGGGCGGCTTTACCCTGACCAGTGCAGCATTCCGTCACGAGGGCGAACTCGATCCTTCCTTTACCGCGGTCGAGGAAGATGCCGTCGCGCCGCCGCTCGAATGGACCGCGCCGCCGCCGGGCGCGCACGAGCTGGTGCTGGTCGTCGAGGATGCCGACAAGGGGCACATCCATTGGACCGTCTGGGGCTTGCCGCCGCAGAAGGGCAAGCTGATGGAAGGCGAAACCCCGCCGCGCACCGGCAAGAATTCCCACGGCAATTCGGAATGGCTGCTGCCCGATCCGCCGCTGGGCGAAGAGCATCGCTATATCTTTCAGCTTTTTGCAGTCGACCTCCCGCTCACGCTGATGCCGGGGGCGACGCTCGAAGAACTCGTCCGTAATCTTGACGGGCATGTAACCGCCGCCGCGGTCCTGACAGCCCGGTTCGAAGGCCATGAGGTCGAGGAACTGGATGTCGAGGATCTTGGCGACGTCGATTGAAGCATAGCCAAGGAAAGGAACTGTCATGGCTGGCAAGAACAACGCACTGCAGAAGCCGGTGAATCTTTCGCCGGAACTGGAAACTGTGGTTGGCAAGGGTCCGATGACCCGCGCCCAGGTCACCTCCAAGGTGTGGGATCACATCAAGGCGAACGACCTGCAGGATTCCAAGGATCGCCGCATGATCAACCCCGACGACAAGCTCGGCGCGGTGATCGGCAAGGAACAGATCTCCATGTTCAAGATGACGGGCGCCGTCTCGAAGCACATGAGCTAAGGTGTTACCGGCGGCGCAGCGGCCAGTCCGTTACGCCGCCGGTCCACAACGCCAGCCAGACGACCAGCGGCTGCGCGATCATTCTCGGCGCATGATAGCCGAGCCCGAGCCCCCCATCCGGGCGCGCCAGATCGAGCGCGAAGTGATGGATGTTCGCAGGAAACACGCACACTGCGTAAAGCGCGAGGCCGATGGCGCCCGCGCGGCGCAGCGGCAGGCTGGCCCATTGCGCCAGCGCCGCCGCTCCCAGCAATTCGGCGATCCCGGTCCATAACACCACCGCCTCGGGCGCCGGCACCCATGTCGGCATGATCGACAGGAACGGGGCCGGGTTGGCGAGGTGCACATATCCGGCGAAGGCATAGAAGGCCGCGAGCAGCCAGCGCAGAATGTGCCGGATCACGCGCGCGAACCTCCGGCAATCGCCCGAAGGATGGTCACAGTTCGACCACCTCGACGCCTTTCCAGAAGGCGATCCGGTCCTTGATCGCGGCCGCGGCTTCCAGCGGTTCGGGATAGTAGAAGGCTGCGTCGGTATTGATCGCGCCGCCCGCATTGATCGAATAATAGTTCGCCGTGCCCTTCCACCCGCAATGGCTGGTGGTCTCGCTCGGCACGAGCACGCCGCGCATGACATCGCCCGCGGGGAAATAGTGATTGCCTTCGACGACGAGCGTGTCGTCGCTGCGGGCCAGCGTTTCGCCGTTCCAGCGGGCGGTGATGGTCATGATTGGGGCCTTTCCTTGCCGCGCCTCTTTGCTAGGACGGGGCATACTACATCAAGGGGTTCCTGTTCATGCGCCATTTCCTGCTCGCTTCCGCCGCTGCCGCTCTCTCCTTCGGAACCCCGGCGCTGGCGCAGGACAAGGCCGAACGCACCGCCGCTGCCGCGCTCGAAGCGGCGCCGGTCTGGGACGGGCACAACGACGTGCCTATCCAGCTGCGTTCGCGGCTGGGCAATGTGATCAATAGCTTCGATTTCCGCGATACGCTCGATACCGCGCGCGATGGCCGCGAGGCGATGCATTCGGATCTCGCGCGGCTGCATCTGGGTGAGGTCGGGGCGCAGTGGTGGTCGGTCTATGTCAGCGCCAACCTGCCCGAAGCCGAAGCGGTGCAGGCCACCGTCGAGCAGATCGACGTGACCAAGCGGCTGGTCGCGCGCTATCCCGATGCGCTGCAACTCGCGCTGACCGCCGATGATGTCGAGGAAGCGATGGCAGCAGGTCGGATTGCCTCGCTGCTCGGCATGGAAGGCGGCCATTCGATCGGTTCGAGCCTCGCCGTCCTGCGCCAGATGTACGATATGGGCGCGCGCTACATGACGCTGACGCATGGCAAGACGCTGGGCTGGGCCGACAGCGCGACCGATGCGCCGCAGCATGACGGGCTCAACGCCTTCGGCATAGATGTGGTGCGAGAGATGAACCGCATCGGCATGCTGGTCGATCTCAGCCATGTGAGCGATGCGGCGATGACCGATGCGCTCGACGCCGCGCAGGCCCCCGTGATCTTCAGCCATTCGGGTGCGCGCGCGATCAACGGCCACGCGCGCAATGTGCCCGACGGCGTGCTAGCCCGCCTGCCCGAAAATGGCGGGATCGTGATGGTGGTGGCGCTGCCGTGGTATGTCACCGAGGAACTGCGCACCCATGCGGCGGATCGCGCCGGTGAAGAAGCGCGGCTGAAAGCGCTTTATCCCGGCCTGCCCGACACGGTCGAAGCGCAGCTGGCCAAATGGGACGCGCAGAACCGCGCGCCGGTTTCGACTATCTCGGACATGGCCGACCATATCGACCATATCCGCGCGGTGGCGGGGATCGACCATATCGGCATCGGCGGGGATTATGACGGCATGCCCACCGGCCCGATCGGGATGGAGGATGTCACCGGCTATCCGGCGCTGTTCGTCGAACTCGCGCGGCGCGGCTATACGCAGGACGAGCTCGAGAAGATCGCCTCGCGCAATATGATGCGCGTCATGCGCGCGGCGGAAGCCTATGCGGCGAGTGCGGCTGACCTGCCGCCGTATGAGTATCCGGCGGGCGAACCACGCGACGGGGCAGAATAGGCCCCCGCAAGCGCGCGGTTTACAGTTTCGCCAGCGTCAATGGATCGCGCTCGCCGCCGAAGAACTGGTCGAGCGCGTGCGCAAAAACCTGCGTATCCTCGTCGTCGCAGGCCGCTTCGAACAGCGTCATCGAACTGCGGAACTTCATCGCATCGACTGCGCCGAGGATATCCCTGGCGTCCATCGTGCCGGCCCAGTCGAGCATGGCTTCGGTCGCTTCGAACAGCCGCGGACCCAGATCCTCGTGGCGGCAATAGGCGCGTGCTGCGTGACGGTCGGCAAGCGCGAATTTGTGCGCGGTGGCGCTTTTGCCGAGCCCGGCAATCTGCGGGAAAACGAACCACATCCAGTGGCTGGTCTTCGCCCCGGCACGGATTTCATCGAGCGCCCGCTCGTAAACCCCGCCGTCCTGTGCGGTCAGGAAATGCGGGAAGCCCGCAGGCTCAATCGTCGTCGTCGTCGACATGCTCGGGCAGGCCGTCGAGATCGGTCGAGGCGTAATCCTCCAGTTCCTCTTCGGTCATGGAATCGTACATGTCCTTCGATGCGCCCCTGAGGTCGCCGACCTTAGTGTCGCCGCGCTTGGCGGAAAGCGCCGCTCCGGCGGCACGCTGTTGGGCTTTGGATTGCGCAGGCATCAGTCTTGCTCCGACAGCTCGGAACCGCGTTTCAGCACTTCGTCGCCGTCTTCCTGTTTGATGAGATAGGCGGGATTTTCGGCATCGCCGTCCTTGGTGACTTCGGTCCCCTGCAGGGTGCGGGTGACCTCGCGTTCGAAACGCTCTTTCACCTGGCCCTTACCCTTGCCGTTACCCCAGCTCCATTCGACATACTGGTCGGTCTCGAAACTGTTCGGATTGCTCATGCGACCTCTCTTTCGCCGGCGCTCAATTTTCCACGATTTCGAGGCCGTCTTCGGTGGTGGCCTGGCCATCGGGTGTGGCGATCTGGTCGTCGCCCAGATCGGTGATGATGCTGTCGGTGGTGTCGCCGTCATCTTCTGTCGAGGAGATCTGGCCGCTGACCGTGCCTTCCTCCTCGACATCGCCCGTGCTCAGCGCAGGCACGATCCAGGTGATCGAGAGCAACAGGATCGCCAGCAGCAGGCCGCCAGCCAGCACCCAGCGCACAACGCCTTCCTTGGAACCACCGCTTGCCTCGGTGTCGGTGACGTGGATTTCTTCGCCTTGCTTGTGCATGAAACTGTACTCCCTCGATGGACGCGATCCCGCGTGTGTCAGGGAGATTTACGTTTCTGCGCGGCGAATGTTCCGTATTGTCAGTCGCGCAGCAGCTCGTTGATGCCGGTCTTTTCGCGGGTTTGCGCGTCCACCGTCTTGACGATCACCGCGCAGGCGAGGCCGGGGCCGCCATCCTTGCCGGGCATGGTGCCGGGCACGACGACCGAAAAGGGCGGGATATGCCCGCGGATGACCTCGCCGGTGTCGCGGTAGACGATCTTGGTCGACTGCGTGATGAAAACCCCCATCGCCACGACGCTGCCTTCGCCGACGATCACGCCTTCGACGATTTCGCTGCGTGCGCCGATAAAGCAATTGTCGCCGATAATTGTCGGGTTGGCCTGCATCGGTTCGAGCACGCCGCCGATGCCAGCGCCGGCGGAGATATGGCAGTTCTCACCGATCTGCGCGCAGCTGCCGATGCTGGCCCAGGTATCGACCATCGTGCCCTTGCCGACATAGGCGCCGATATTGACGAAGCTGGGCATCAGCACGCAGCCGGGCGCGATATAGGCGCCTTCGCGCGCCACCGCGCCGGGGACGACGCGGAAACCGGCTTTGCGAAAAGCGGCATCGTCCCAGCCGGCGAACTTGCTCGGAACCTTGTCGAACGCCGGATGGCCCGCGCTGCCGCCATCCATCACGCGGTTGTCATTGAGCCGGAAGCTCAGCAGCACTGCCTTCTTGAGCCACTGGTTGACGGTCCAGCCGCCCTTGCCGTCAGGCTCGGCGACGCGGCCGGTGCCGCTGTCGAGCATGCCCAGCGCCGCTTCGACCGCCTCGCGCACGTCCGCGCTTTGCGGCGTGACATTGGCGCGGTCTTCCCACGCAGCTTCGATGCGGCTTTCGAGGTCGGCGCTCATGCTGGTCTCCGTTTGCAATTCCGGAGCGTTCGTTAGCAGCGTCGGCGCGCTAGTCCATCCCCGCAGCCTGCGCGAACTGGTACGCACGCTCGACCAGCGGCGCGACGCGTTCGGACATCGACTTGGCATGTGCGCTCGAGGCGGTCCCGTCGATCACGCGCTTCTTGATGCCCTGCATGATCCCCGCCAGCCGGAAGAGGTTATAGGCGAAGTACCAGTCCATCGGCGGGACCGGATAGCCGGTGCGCGCAACGTAGCGTGCGACCGCTTCATCCTTGGTGGGAATGCCCAGTGTCTCGAGGTCGAGCCCCTCCAGCCCGGCGCGCCCGTCATGCGGATTGTGCCAGTTGAGCATGAGATAGCTAAAGTCGGCAATCGGATCGCCCAGCGTCGATAGCTCCCAGTCGAGCACCGCGATGACGCGGTTCTCGGTCTTGTGGAAGATCATGTTGTCGAGCCGGTAATCGCCGTGGACCACGCTGGATTCATGCTGCGGCGGGATCGTCTGGGGGAGCCATTCGATCAGCCGTTCCATCTGCGGCATGTGCTCGGTCTCGGACAGCTTGTACTGTTTCGACCACCGGCTGATCTGCCGCGCGCAGTAATCGGTCGGCTTGCCGTAATCGCCCAGTCCGATCGCCTCGGGATCCTTCAGATGCAGATCGGCAAAGGTGTCGATCATCGCATTGTAGATCGCGCGGCGTTCCTCGGGCGTGTTGTTCGGCAGCGACCCGTTCCAGAGCGAGCGTCCATCGGCGAGACCCATGACGAAGAACTTGCTGCCGATGACCCCGGGATCCTCGCACAGGCCATAGGTCTTGGGCACGGGAAAGCCGGTCGGGCCGAGCGCGTGCATTGCCTTGTATTCGCGGTCCACCGCATGCGCGCTGGGCAGCAATTTGCCGAACGGCTGGCGGCGCAGCACATAGCTGCGGTCCGGCGTGTCGATGCGATAGGTCGGGTTCGACTGGCCGCCCTTGAACTTGGTGTAGCTGATCGGGCCGGCGAACCCTTCGACATTGGCCTCGAACCACGCGGTCAGCGCGGCGAGGTCGAGCTGGTCGGCCTCGGGCACTGCGACCGTACCGACCATCTCCTTGTCGAAATCGATGGGCTGGTCTTCGGCCATCAGTCGAACACCACCACGCTGCGGGCCGAGGTGCCCTGTTTCATCTTCTCGAAGCCTTCGTTGATCTTTTCGAGCGGGATGCGTTCGGCGATGATCGTGTCGAGATCGAGCAGGCCGCGCATGTAGAAATCGACCAGCCGCGGCAGGTCGACGGGGAAGTGGTTCATCCCCATGATCGCGCCCTGCAGCTTCTTGCCCGACAGCAGATCCATCGCGCCCAGTCCGACCTTGCAGTCGAGCGGCATCATGCCGAGGATCGTCGCGGTACCGCCGCGGCGCAGCACCTTGACCGCGAGGTCGGCGGATGCCTGCCGGCCGACCGCCTCGATCGCGTGATGCACGCCGCCGCCGGTAATCTTCATCACCTGTTCGACCGCGTCGTCGGCCATGGCGTCGACCGTATGCGTCGCGCCCAGCACTTCGGCCAGCTGGCGCTTTTCCGCCAGCGGGTCGATCGCGATGACCTTGCCCGCACCGGCGATCTTGGCGGCATTGATCGTCGCCAGCCCCACGCCGCCGCAGCCGATGACCGCTACGGTTTCGCCGGGAACGACCGAACAGGCGTTGAAGATCGCGCCTGCCCCGGTGGTCACCGCGCAGCCGATAATGGCCGCGCGGTCGAGCGGCATGTCCTTGTCGATCGCGACGCAGGCATGTTCGTGGATCAGCATCTGCTCGGCAAACGCCGACAGGTTGAGCATTTGCGCAACGGGCTCGCCGCCATTGCGCGTGATGCGCGGCGCGGCGGTCTGCGCCCGGCGGGTATCGCCGCCGAGGCACAGGGCCATCCGCCCGGTCACGCAGAACTCGCAATGCCCGCAGAAGGCGGACAGGCAGGAGACCACATGGTCGCCCGGCTTGACCGTTTTCACCTCGCTGCCGACTGCGCGGACCACGCCCGCTGCCTCATGGCCCGGAATGGCCGGCAGCGGGTGCGGATAGGCGCCGTCGATGAAATGCAGGTCCGAATGACACAGACCGCAGGCCTTGGTGTCGATCAGCACTTCGTGCGGTGCGGGATCGGCCAGCTCGACCTCACCGATGGTGAGGCCGCCGACCTGCTCGAGGATTGCCGCCTTCGCCATCAGCGCGTCGCTCCCATGTCGCCCGAGCTGAAATTGGCATTGCCCGCATTGGGGATTTTGCCGTCGCGCAGCGCATTGGCGCTGGGGCCTTCCTCGGGCAGATGCTTGGCAAACTCCATCCGCGCGATCGAGCGGGCGTGGACTTCGTCGGGGCCATCGGCCAGCCGCAGCGTACGCTGGTGGGCATAGGCATTGGCGAGACCGTAATCGTCTGACACACCGCCGCCGCCATGCGCCTGGATCGCATTGTCGATGATGCGCAGCGCCATGTTCGGCGCCTGCACCTTGATCATGGCGATTTCCTGCTTGGCGGCCTTGTTGCCGACCGTATCCATCATATCCGCGGCCTTGAGGCACAGCAGGCGGGTCATGTCGATATCGATCCGCGCCTGCGCCACGCGCTCTTCCCAGACCGAGTGCTTGTAGATCGGCTTGCCGAAGGCTTCGCGTTCCTGGAGGCGCTTGCACATCTTGTGCAGCGCTTCCTCGGCCACGCCGATGGTGCGCATGCAGTGGTGGATGCGGCCCGGTCCGAGGCGGCCCTGCGCGATCTCGAAGCCGCGGCCTTCGCCCAGCAGCATGTTGCTGGCGGGCACGCGCACGTCCTTGAGCTCGACTTCCATATGGCCATGCGGCGCATCGTCATAGCCGAACACGGGCAGGTGGCGCAGTACGGTGACGCCCTCGGCATCGGTCGGCATCAGCAGCATCGACTGCGCGGCATGGCGGCCGGCCGAGAAATCGGTCTTGCCCATTACGATGGCGACCTTGCAGCGCGGATCGCCCAGGCCCGAAGACCACCACTTGCGGCCGTTGATAACGTATTCGTCGCCGTCCCGCTCGATCCGGGTTTCGATGTTGGTGGCGTCGGAAGATGCGGTGAAGGGCTCGGTCATGAGGAAGGCGGAACGGATCTCGCCATTCATGATCGGGGTGAGCCATTTGTCCTTCTGTTCGCGCGTGCCGTAGCGGTGGAACACCTCCATGTTCCCGGTATCGGGCGCGGAGCAGTTGAACACTTCCGACGCAAAGCCGATGCGGCCCATTTCCTCGGCGCACAGCGCATATTCGAGATTGGTCAGGCCCGGCCCTTCGAATTCGAAGCTTTCCTCGACATGATGGTGGCCGTCATTGCGGGGCGGCATGAAGAGGTTCCAGATGCCTTCCTTCTTGGCCTTGGCTTTCAGTTCCTCGACCACGGGAATGACCTTCCAGCGATCGCCTTCGGCGTCCTGCTGCTTGTAGGTCGGTACGGCGGGACGGACGTGATCTTCGATGAAGTTCTTCACCCGGTCGCGCCAGTATGCTTGCCGTTCTGTCGGTTGGAAATCCATCGTCTGATCCTCTTCTCTCTCAAATCGGTTGCGCCATGAAACTGGCAGAAGGTTGTGGCCAAGCCAAGTCCCGGCTCGGCGGTCAGGGGGTTATCGTGTGTCCATCAGGGTCGGCGCGGGCTGCCTCGTCCAGCGGGTCACGCTCCGCCGCATCGGGATCGCGCGACCGGCGCGCCGCCACCCGCGCTTCGTGCTGCTCGCGTGAAATCGGGAAGCGCGACAGCCAGAACGCCGCCACCAGCGCCAGCGCAGTGGCTACCAGCATGAACAGCCATACGAGCCGGGTCACGGTTTCGGGCGCAACCTCGGCCTGCGGCGTGCCGGGCGCCAGATCGATCGACTGCACGATCAGGCTGGTCAGCAGGATGCCGCCGCCAGTCGCGCATTTCTGCACCAGCCAGTTGCCCGCGTAGAACGTACCTTCGGCGCGCTGCCCGGTGCGTTCCTCGAACGCCTCGACGATTTCCGCGACCATCGAGGTGGCCGAGATGATCGACACCACGCTGGCGGTATTGGCGCAGACCAGGAAGCCATAAAGTAGCGCGGTCGATGCGGTGGTGCCCGGCGTCGGCCAGGCCCCTGCGAGATAGAGCGCATAGGGGCCGCAATAGAAGACCAGCCCGACCAGCGCGCCGATTGCCGCCGATTTGGGCTTGCCCCAGCGCCGGTGCAGCGGGCCGACGATGACGAACATCAGCACCACCGAAAGGAGCAGGGCGACCGGGTAAAGCTGGAAGGCGAGCTCGGAAAACTGCCATACGTAGAGATTCACATATTGCGTGATCGAAAAGGTCATGCCCTGCAGCACATAGGCCGCCAGCCCGCCCAGCGCGAAGATGACGAACGCCTTCTCGCGGAAGGCATCGAAAATCTCGGCAAAGGCCCCGCGGATCGAAAAGGGCGGCGGGCGGCGCGCGGGGAGCTGCGCCACGATATGGTGCTGCGCCGCTGCCGAGCCGATCACCGCCAGTGCCATCAGCGCCGCGCCGAACATGCCGTAGCTGGCATAGCCTTCGGGCTGGAGCTGCGAAGCGGGCGTGGGCAGGAAGACGGTGAACGCCAGCACCATCATCAGCAGTCCGCCGAGCCAGCCCGAGAGGAAGCGATAACGGAACAGCGTGGTACGATCGTCATAGTCGTCGGTGATTTCGGGGACGAGACTGACCGAGGGGACTTCGCAGGCTGACAGCAGCAGCCGTACGCCCACCGCCAGCGCCACGATCTCCCAGAAGCCCGGGGTTCCGGTAAAGGGCGGCGACCACAGCACTGTCCACAATAGCGCGAGCGGCCACGGCGCCAGATAGAGCCACGGCAGCCGCCTGCCCCAGCGCGTATAGGTGCGGTCGGACAAATTGCCGATCAGCGGATCGACGATCGCATCGATCAGCAGCGCCGTCGCCAGCGCGGCGCCGACCGTGCTGGCATCGACCCCCAGTACAAGGTTGTAGAACGGCAGCAGGAAGAAGCTGAAACCGCTGTCCTTGACCCCGAAGGCCACCGCACCGAAGCCGTGGACCAGCTTGAGGCGCTGGGGGAGGGGGCCGGTAACGAAAGGCATCAGGCGGCGGGCTGCGCCGCCTTCTTCGCCTGTTCTTCCATGGCTTCCAGCGCCGCGAACAGCCGGGGTTCCTCGGGATCCCAGCTATGCCGGGGGCCGAGCGTGATCCCGCCATCGACGATCAGCGATGCGCCGGTCATGAAACCGGCTTCCTCGCTGGCGAGGAAGGCCACCGCATTGGCGATATCGATCGCCTGGCCGCCGCGCGCCACCGGCTGCGCATTCGAAGACATCTGCGCGATCGCCGCCTTGGCCATGCTCTTCATCTCGCCGGTCATCTCGAGGCTCGAGGTGAAGATATTGGTGTTGATGAAGCCGGGCTGGACCGCATTCACGCGGATGCCGTGCTGCGCCAGGTCGGTGGCGGCACATTTGGTCAGGTGCAGCACACCCGCCTTGGCCACTGCATAGGTGGTCGGCGAATAGCCCGGGCCGACTGCGGCCACGCTGGAGACATTGACGATGCTGGCGCCCTTGCGGTGTTTCATATGCGGCACCGCATAGCGGATGCCCATCGCCACCGAGCGCAGCAGCAGGTCCATCGTCCGGTCCCACGCGTCGGGCTCGACCTCGTCGATCCCCTCGCGCGCACCGCCTGCACCGGCATTGTTGAACAGCGTGTCGATCCCGCCGGTTTCGTCCGCCGCACGGTCCATCAGCGCCTTGATCGCCGCCGGATCGCACACGTCGCATTCGACGAAGCGGACGTCGCCCTCGCTATCGGCTGCGAGCTGCTGGCCGCCCGCGACATCGATATCGCTGGCGAAAACCACCGCGCCTTCGCCCGCGAACAACGCAGTTGCCGCCGCGCCGATACCCGATGCCGCGCCGGTCACGACGACGGTCTTTCCCGAGAATCGCATCCCTACTCTCTCCCCGAATTTCTCCGCGTGCAGCTTAGGGCAGCGGCGCATCGCGTCAACGAATTCCGGCTGACGTTACGGAAATGCAGGCGGCTGCGACTGGCCTTGCATAGGCGGGGCGAATCACCCTAACGTAAGCGTCAACATACCGCTGTTTTGAAAAGAGAGGATTCGGCCAATGTCCGACAGCGCCCTTGAAGCCTTCCGCGCGGAAACGCGCGCATGGCTCGAAGCGAATTGCCCGCCCGAAATGCGCGAACCCGTCCGCGACGAGGACGATGTCTATTGGGGTGGCCGCAACGCAACCTTCAAGAACGATGCGCAGAAAGCCTGGTTCGAGGTCTGCCGCGACAAGGGCTATACCGTTCCCGCCTGGCCCAAGGATTATGGCGGCGCCGGGCTGTCGCCTGCCGAAGCCAAGGTATTGCGCGAGGAAATGACCCGCATCGGCGCGCGCCCGCCGCTGTCCAGCTTCGGCATCTGGATGCTCGGCCCCGCGCTGCTGCATTTCGGTACCGAAGGCCAGAAACAGCGCTTCCTCAATGAAATCGCCCGCGGCGAAATTCGCTGGTGCCAGGGCTATTCGGAACCCGGTTCGGGATCGGACCTGGTCTCGCTGCAGACCTATGGCGAGGACAAGGGCGATCACTGGGTGGTCAACGGCCAGAAGGTGTGGACCTCCTATGCCGACAAGGCCGACTGGATCTTCTGCCTCGTCCGCACCGACAAGGACAACAAGTACCAGGGCATCACCTTCATGCTCTACGACATGGCGAGCGAAGGCGTGGCGACCAAGCCGATCCTGCTGATCAGCGGCAACAGCCCGTTCTGCGAAACCTTCTTCGACGATGTGACGGTGCCCAAGAGCTATGGCGAGGACGTCCCTGCCTATGTCGGTGAAATCAATCGCGGCTGGGACGTGGCGAAATATCTGCTCGGCCACGAACGCGAGATGATCTCGGGCGCCGATGGCGGCAACACCGGGACCATCGGCGCCGCACTGGCGCGCGCCAATGGCGACATCGATCCGGTGCTGCGCGCCGAACTGGCGCAGTTCGACGTCGATGCGCTGGCCTATGGCGCGATGGGCGAGAAATTCCTCGACGAAATCAAGGTCGGCAAGGCGCATCCCGCGCAGCCGAACATGATGAAATACGCCGGGACCGAGCTCAACAAGCGCCGCCACGAACTGATGATGGCGGCGGGCGGCTCGACCGCGCTCGAATGGGACAGCGAGGAGACCGGCGGCGGCAAGCCATCGCGCAACTGGCTGCGCACCAAGGCGAACAGCATCGAGGGCGGCACGTCCGAAGTCATGCTCAACGTCATCTCCAAACGTATTCTCGACCTGCCGGGAGCCTGATCGATGCCTCTTTATTACGACGACGACCAGGCGATGCTGGCCGATTCCGCAAGCCAGTTCATGGCCGAGGAAGGATCGACCAAGAAACAGCTGCGCCATTGGCGCGACCGCGACTGCAAGGATGGTTTCGGCCACGCGCTGTGGCAGCAATTCGCCGAAATGGGGTTCACCGGCATGCTGGTGGACGAAGATGACGGCGGGCTCGGCATGGGCCAGGTCGAAGCCAATATCGTGCTCGAGGAAATCGGTCGCAATCTGACCCCTTCGCCCTTCATGGCCTCCTCCGTGCTCGCGGCCACTGCGCTGAAGCATGGCAGCAATGATCTGAAGGGCCGCTGGCTGCCGCACCTCATCTCGGGCGAAAAAGTCTATTCGGTCGCCATCGACGAAGGCGCCAAGCACCGCCCCGAACGCATCGCCTGCAAGGCGGAAAAGTCGGGCAATGGCTTCAAGCTGTCGGGCAAGAAGGACTTCGTGGTCTATGGCGCCAGCAGCGAGATGATCGTGGTCGCCGCGCGCACCTCGGGCAGCGATAGCGACAAGGACGGCGTGACGCTATTCGCCGTGCCGCAGGATGCCGCCGGGATGAGCCATGACAGCGTTCGGCTGGTCGACAGTTCGATGGCCAGCCATGTCACTTTCGACAATGTCGAACTCGACGGCGATGCGGTGATCGGCGAGGTCGATGGCGGCCGCGCCGTGCTCGATGTCATGCTGGTGGCGGGCCGTGTCGGCTCGGCCGCGGAAGGCGTGGGCGTGGCCCGCGGCGCGATGGACATGACCGTCGACTACCTCAAGCAGCGCAAGCAGTTCGGCAAGGTGATCGGCGAATTCCAGGCGCTGCAGCACCGTGCCGCGCATCTCTATTCGGAAGTCGAGATTGCCCGCGCGGTCACTGTGAAAGCCGCACAGCTGGTCGATGGGGGCAGCGAGAAGGCCGATCTGATGGCCTCGGTCGCCAAGGCCAAGGTCGCCAAGGTCGCCGGACTGGCGGTGCGCGAAGGCGTGCAGATGCATGGCGGCATCGGCATGACCGACGAATATGACATCGGCCTCTATATGAAGCGCGACCGCGCGCTGCAGGAATTCCTCGGCGACCAGTATTACCATGCCGGGCGCGTCGCGGAGCTGTCGGGCTACTGATCAAGCCGTCACCCCAGCGAAAGCTGGGGTGACGGTCGGCATGCTCCGCACGGGCGGCGAGCGATCCCAGCTTTCGCTGGGATGACGAAAGGATGAATTGAATGAACCTAGAAGACCTGTTCAGCCTCAAGGGGCGCGTTGCGCTCGTCACCGGCGGCAGCCGCGGCATCGGCAAGATGATCGTCGAGGGCTTCCTCGCCGCGGGCATCGACCGCGTCTATATCAGCGCGCGCAAGATCAACGAGATCGAGGAAACCTGCGCCGAACTGGGCGACCGGGTGATCGGCATCCAGGGCGATCTGTCGACCATCGACGGGATCGAAGCGCTGGTGGAAGAACTGTCGGGCCGCGAAAGCAAGCTCGACATTCTCGTCAATAACGCCGGGGCTGCCTGGGGCGTCGATTATCTCGACTTTCCCGAAGCCGGCTGGGACAAGGTCATGGACCTCAACGTCAAGACGCCGTTCTTCCTCACGCAGAAACTGCACAAGCTGCTGACGGCCGCGGCCAGCGCGGACAAGCCGGGCAAGGTGATCAATATCACCTCGATCGACGGCCAGCGGGTCAATCCGTGGGAAACCTACAGCTATCAGGCATCGAAGGCCGCGCTGATCCACCTCACCCGCCGGATGGCTGCGCGGCTGGTCAAGGATCACGTCTATGTCACCAGCCTCGCACCGGGGGCCTTCCCGTCGAACATGAACCGCGCGGCGCGCGACCACGAAGACGCGAGCGCGGCGGGCATTCCGTCGAAGCGCGTGGGCGACAAGTTCGATATGGGCGGCACCGCGGTCTATCTCGCCAGCCGTGCGGGCGATTATACGATCGGCGAAACGCTGACCGTCGATGGCGGGATCGTCAACGCCCTGCTGCCGACTCACTTCGCCGAACCCAGCTAAGGCCGGGTCGGCGGGGGCGACCCGTCAGGCGCAGAGGATGCAATTGCGGCCCGCGGCCTTGGCGCGATAAAGCGCCTGGTCCGCCTGCCGCAGCGATGCCGCATTGGCCTCGGCCCCGCCGGTGGCCAGTGCGACGCCGCCCGAGAACGAGATCAGCCCCATCGGCTCGTCGGTCTCGCGCAGCTTGAATTCCTTGTCGGCCAATTCGCTGCGGGCGAAATCAAGCAGCTTGACCGCCGCGGTCGCTTCGCCGGACGGGATGACGACGATGAATTCCTCGCCGCCCCACCGGCCCACGAAATGCGGGCTGCAGGCGTCGTCCAGCGTATCCGCAACCAGCTTGATCACGCGGTCGCCGACATTGTGGCCATAGCGGTCGTTGACCGATTTGAAGTGGTCGATGTCGCACAGCGCGATGATCCGCGGTTCGCCTTTCGCCGCGAGTTCGCCGAGATAGCCGTCGATCGCGCGGCGATTGGCCAGGCCGGTCAATTCGTCGCGCTGGGCATCGTGGCGCGCCGCCTCGAGCTCCTCGCGCAGCGCCTTGACCTCGTCCATCGCCGCAGTCAGCCGGGTCTGCGTGTCGAGCGATTGCTCGATCATCCGCGCGACGATCGACAGCGTATTGCTGCTGTCGCCCGAAAATGCGCCCGCCTCTTCGCTCAGTTCACGCGCGAAGGCGCCGGTGGCATCGGCTGCCGAGGACGCGAGTTCGCCCAGCTTGATCGCCTGGTGCCGCAGATGCGCGGTCAGTTCGCCATCATTGCGTTCCTGCGACCCGAATATCGCAATCCCACCATGGCGATCGAAAATCTCGTCCGCCTCGTCCTGCTTTATGCGGTACCCTTCGGCGATGATCGCCTCGACCGCGCGGCCCATGGGCGAGCCCGCGTCGTTCAATGCGATATAGGCGAGCGTGTAATTCTGCGGGGAGGGCGGCAGCCGGTGGCGTTCGAGAAACGCCATCACCTTCGCCGCATGATCGGACTGCATCGGGGACATATCTATCCGGCCGCCTCGAACTCTTGCCAAAACCCTGCCCGCCTAACGGTTGGCGGCGTGAAAAGGGCCCAAAGATTGAACATGCGCATATGCTGCGGGGTATCCCGGGCCCGTGTCAGGCCATCAGTTCGCGCACGAAGGGGATCAGCCCCGTCTGGCGCTGGCGCTTCATGCGTTCGGCGTCGAGGATTTCGCTGACCTTGTCGAAGCAGCTGTCGACATCCTCGTTGATCACCACATAGTCATAGGCGTCCCAGTGGCTGATCTCGGCGCGGGCGCGCTCCATGCGTGCGGCAATCACCTCTTCGGGATCGGTATTGCGGCTGCGCAGACGGCGTTCGAGTTCGGCGATGCTTGGCGGCAGGATGAACACGCGGACCACGTCCTGCTGATCCTTCTGGAACAGCTGCTGCGTGCCCTGCCAGTCGATGTCGAACAGGAAATCCTGCCCTTCCTTCAACGCATTGCGGATACGGCCCTTGGGCGTACCATAGCGATGGCCGAAAACATGCGCCCATTCGTAGAAATCGTCTTCCTCGACCATGCGATCGAATTCGGCATCGTCGACGAAATAGTAATGCACCCCGTCCACTTCGCCCGCGCGCGGCGGGCGCGTGGTGACGCTGACCGAGAGCTTGATCTCGTCGTCGCTGCCGAGCAGCATGCGCGAAATGGTGGTCTTCCCCGCCCCGCTGGGCGAGGAAAGGATGAACATCAGCCCCCGGCGGGCAAGCGTAGCGGATTGCAGGGTGGATTCGGCCATGCGCGCTGTTGCCGCATCGGACGCCGCCAAATCAACCCCTGCGCGCAGTATCCTGTCAGATCTTGCTGTCGGAGGACGCCTGTTTGTGCAGCATGCGGTCACCTTTGCGGCGCGCCTGGCGCTTCGACTGGCTGCGATCGAACAGAACCTTCAGCGCGAGTCCGGTGGTCACCACCAATGCGCCGGGCACCGATTTGGTCGCGACCTTGGTCACGCCGTAAGCCGCCAGCGTGTGCACCAGGCTACGGCTTTCGACCGCATCCTTGGCGAACTGCTTACCATATTGCCGGCCCAGCACTGCCTTTTCGACTGCCATGCGCGACAACCGTCCGGCACTGCGCAGCAGTATGTCGTGGATAATCAGATTGGTCGCCGGATTGGTGCTCGGGCCCGGAACCGGATCGTCATGCGACGGCGACCGGTCGGTCACGCGTTCGAGCCCATCGCCGACCACATCGGTCAGATGGTTCGCTTTGTCTTCGTCGGTCAGTCCGAGTTTCGCCATGTCATGTCCCGCTCTACCGGGAAGACCCGGCGCTTACTTCTTGCGGCCGAAATCGACCGTGACGACATTGGAGCCGTCATCTGCCCCTTCAACGGCTTCGCCTACCGCCTGTTCCGTCCCGTCGTTATCGGGATGTTCGGTTGGCGCGGGGGCCATGTCGGCGACGGTCGCCTGGAACTGCAGTCCGAAATCCACCGCCGGATCGACGAATTGCGTGATCGCGGCATAGGGAATGTCGAGTTCGGCGGGGACCTGGTTGAACGACAGGCCGACGGCGAAGCCGTCTTCGCGCACGTTCAAATTCCAGAACTTGTTCTGCAGCACGATGGTCATCTCGTCGGGGAACCGCTCGCGCAGGGCGGCCGGGATCGAGACGCCCGGGGCGTGGGTCTTGAAGGTAATGTAGAAATGATGCGCGCCGGGCAGTTCGCTGCCGCCCTGCTCGATTTCGCCCAGCACGCGCCCGACCACGGCGCGCAGGGCTTCCTGCACGATGGAATCATAAGGGATCAGGCTGTCGGGCGTATCGTCGCTCATGCCGCGCTAGGTGGAGTGGCATGCGGGCGGGGTCAAGCGGTTTAAGAACGCCTTTACCGTGTAAGTGGTGCATTATCTTGCGCCTCGCCGCGCGCGGCTCTAGCGCGGCGGCATGCGTACAGGCCGGATCGAGCGAAACACTGCGGAAACCAAGATCCTCGTCGAGATCGATCTCGACGGGACGGGATCATATCAGGTCGAGACCGGGATCGGCTTTCTCGATCACATGGTCGAACAGTTCGCCAAGCATTCGCTGATCGACGTCAGAATGAAGGTCGATGGCGACCTCCATATCGACCAGCATCACACCACCGAAGACAGCGCGCTGGCGCTGGGCCAGGCGCTCGCCGCCGCGCTCGGCGACAAGGGCGGGATCGCGCGTTACGGCAACGCCTATTCGCCGATGGACGAAACGCTGGCCCGCGTCGCACTCGATATTTCCGGGCGCCCCTATCTGGTCTGGAAAGCGGGCTTCAGCCAGGAGAAGCTGGGCGAATGGGACACCGAGCTGATCGAGCACTGGTTCCATTCGGTCGCGCAGACCTGCGGGCTGACGCTGCATGTCGAACTGCTCTACGGCAGCAACAACCACCATATCTGCGAAGCGATCTACAAGGGTTTTGCGCGCGCGATGCGCGCAGCGGTCGAAGTCGATCCGCGCAAGGGCGGCGCCATCCCCAGCACCAAGGGGCAGCTCGGTGGGTGAAATCGTCGCGCTTGTCGATTACGGCGCGGGCAATCTGCATTCGGTTGAAAACGCGCTGCGCCGGGTCGGGGCGACCGTCAAGGTAACCGCCGATCCCGATGTGCTGCGCGCCGCCGACCGGATCGTGCTGCCCGGCGTCGGCTCGTTCAGGGCCTGCGCCGAGGGGCTGCGCGCCGAACACGGCGTGATCGAGGCCATGCGCGAGCGGGTATTCGTTGGCGGGGCGCCCTTCCTCGGCATTTGCGTGGGCATGCAATTGCTCGCCACGCGCGGCCTCGAACATGGCGAAACGCCGGGGCTGGGCTGGATCGACGGCGCGGTGCGCAAGATCGAACCGAGCGATATCAGCGTGAAGGTCCCGCATATGGGCTGGAACGACGTCGCCCCGATGCCGCATGCGCGGGGGCACGATGTGCTGGTTGGCGGCGAGGCCTATTTCCTGCATTCCTACCATTTCAAGGTGCGCCACCACGAAGACGTACTGGCGATGACCGATCATGGCGGCGGGCTGGTTGCCGCGGTCGGGCGCGACAATGTCGTGGGCGTGCAATTCCATCCCGAAAAGAGCCAGGCGTATGGGCTCGACCTGCTCAGCAAATTCCTCGAATGGAAGCCGTGATTTCGCTCACCTCGCCTCGCTGCCCCCAGGCCGAAGCCGCACTGGACACCAGATCATGATCGTATTTCCCGCTATCGACCTCAAGAACGGCCAGGTCGTCCGTCTTGCCGAAGGCGATATGGACCGCGCGACCGTCTATGGCGACGATCCGGCTGCGCAGGCCGCCCTGTTTGCTGAAGCGGGTGCGGACCATTTGCATGTGGTCGATCTCGACGGCTCTTTCGCAGGCTCGGCGCAGAACCGCGGCGCGGTCGAGGCGGTCGTCGCAGCCTTCCCCGGACGCGTACAGCTGGGCGGCGGTATCCGCACGCCCGCCGATGTCGAAGGCTGGTTTGCGGCGGGCATTGCGCGGATCGTGATCGGCACTGCGGCGCTCAAACACCCACAATTCGTCAAGGACATGGCGCGCGACTATCCCGAGGCGATCGTGGTCGCGGTCGATGCGCGCGACGGCATGGTCGCGACCGATGGCTGGGCTGAGGTTTCCGACGTTTCTATCGTCGACATGGCGCGCCGCTTCGAGGATGCGGGCGTCGCCAGCCTGCTGTTCACTGACATCGGCCGTGACGGAATGCTCAAGGGCGTCAATATCGATGCCACGGTGGGGCTGGCGCGGCAGGTGGACATTCCGGTGATCGCCAGCGGCGGGGTCAAAGGTCTCACCGATATCGATACGCTCGCGCAATTCGCGAAGGACGGCATCGAGGGCGTGATCACCGGCCGGGCGCTGTATGACGGGCGGCTCGACCTGGCGGCGGCTTTGCGCGTGGCGAAGCGCGCATGACCGTCCGCATCCGAGTCATACCCTGTCTCGACGTCCGCGACGGGCGCGTCGTCAAGGGCGTGAACTTCGTCGACTTGCGCGATGCGGGCGACCCGGTCGAACAGGCGCAGGCCTATGATGCGGCGGGCGCGGACGAGCTCTGCTTCCTCGACATCTCCGCCAGCCACGAGGGACGCGGGACGCTGCTCGACATGGTTCGCCGCACTGCCGAGGTCTGCTTCATGCCGCTGACCGTGGGCGGCGGCGTGCGCAGCGTCGAGGATGCGCGCGCCTTGCTGCTCGCCGGGGCGGACAAGGTCGCGGTCAACTCGGCCGCGGTGACGCGCCCCGAACTGGTGCGCGAGATCGCCGAGAAATTCGGCAGCCAGTGTGTCGTCGCCAGCGTCGATGCGCGCGCGTCGACCAGCGGCGATGTGCGCGGCTGGGAAATCTACACGCATGGCGGGCGCAAGCCGACCGGGATCGACGCGGTCGAACACGCGATCCGGCTGGCCGAGCTCGGGGCGGGCGAACTGCTGGTTACCTCGATGGACGGCGACGGCACGAAGAACGGATATGATGTCGATCTGACCCGCGCGATTGCCGATGCGGTGTCGGTGCCGGTCATCGCCAGCGGGGGCGTCGGCCAGCTCGACCACCTCGTCGAAGGCGTGACGCGCGGCCATGCGAGCGCGGTCCTGGCCGCCTCGATCTTCCATTTCGGCGAACACACCGTGGCCGAAGCGCATGCCGCGCTGCGCGCCGCAGGATTGCCCGCGCGCGGCTGACGCGGGCGTCCCTTCATGGGACAGGGCCAGCGCGGTTCATCCTGCGTAGCAGGGACCCGTGGTATGGAGCATCCATGACCAGCCAGTTCATTTCGCTGGCCGCGCAATTCGCGGATCTCGGCGGTCCCGCCGGTCTCGCCGCGCGGCTGGTCGAACCAAGCACGCTGACGCTGGTCGCGGTCGGGATCGCTGGCGTGCTGGTCGGCCGCTTCATGATCGGCCGCAACTGAGATTGACGCTGTGCGCAGGCGCCGTGCATAGCATGCCGCATGGATACGCTTTCCCGTCTCGCCCAGACCATCGCGCAACGCCGCGCGGCCGATCCGTCGCATAGCTATGTCGCCAGCCTCCATGCCAAGGGCCTGCCGCAGATCGCGCGCAAGCTGGGTGAGGAAGGCGTCGAGGCTGCCATTGCGACCCTGTCGGGCGATGACGGAGAACTGGTCGGCGAGGCGGCGGACATCCTCTTCCACCTGCTCGTCGCGCTGGATGCGCGCGACATCGATTTTGCCGAGGTCCTGGCCGAACTCGACCGGCGCGAGGGCGTGTCCGGGATCGACGAGAAAGCCAACAGGAGCGCCTAATGCCGATCGACCCGACGCTGCCCTTCGATGACGACAATATCTTCGCCAAGATCCTGCGCGGGGAAATCCCCTCGACCAAGGTCTATGAGGACGATTGGGCCTATGCCTTCGAGGACATCAACCCGCAGGCCGAAGTGCACACGCTGGTCATTCCCAAGGGGCGTTATGTCAGCTGGGACGATTTCAGCGCCACGGCGAGCGCGGAAGAGATCGCGGGCTTCGTCCGCGCGGTGGGCCAGGTCGCGCGCGACAAGGGGCTGGTCGAACCCGGCTACCGGATGATGGCCAATATCGGCGCGCACGGCGGGCAGGAAGTGCCGCACCTGCATGTCCATATCTTCGGTGGTGAGCCGCTGGGGCCGATGATCGCCGGGCGATAGGGCGCACGGGGCGCGACCGGCGCGGTCGGTTCGATACCGTTTGCGCACCCGAATAAGGTTGACCGAATCCCCGCCGCCGGTTAACGGCCCGCTTGATTTCGACGCGTCGGGACACCATTTCCGGCGCGCATTTATTTCCAGAGAGACATCATGAAGATCCGCAACAGCCTCAAGTCGCTCAAGGCCCGTCATCGCGATTGCCGCGTCATCCGTCGCCGCGGGCGCACCTATGTCATCAACAAGACCAACCGCCGCTTCAAGGCCCGCCAGGGCTAATTGGCGCGTCGCCCGCTGGGCGGCAGTCTTGCAGACCGGCCCGGCTCCGAGAGGAGTACGGGCCGTTCGCGTTTGAGGTGATGTGATGCAGGTTGAGGCCGTCGTATTCGATGTGGGCCGGGTGCTTTACCAATGGCAACTGGCGCATCTGTTCGAGAAGATCGTTTCCGATCCCGACCGTCTCGCCAAGCTGCTCGACGAAGTGGTGACCGAGGAATGGCACTTCGAGGCCGATGCCGGGCGCTCGCTTGCCGACATGGTCCCCGAACGCATCGCGCTCTATCCCGACTTCGAAGCCGAGATCCGCGCCTATGCGGCGCGCTTCAACGAGACCATTCCGGGGCCTGTCCCGGGCAGCCATGCGCTGGTCGAGCGACTCGACGCGCGCGGCATACCGCTATTCGCCATCACCAATTTCGGGGCCGAGTTCTGGGCCGGCTTTCGCCCCACCGCGCCGATCTTCGATCGCTTCGGCCAGATAGTCGTCTCGGGCGAGGAAAAGCTGGCCAAGCCCGACCCGGCGATCTTCGCGCTGGCACAGGACCGCTTCGGCAAGCCCGCCGAAGCCATGCTGTTCATCGACGACAACCCGGCCAATGTGGAGGCGGCCGCGGCCTGCGGCTGGCAGGTCCATCATTTCACGCAGGCTTCCGCGCTTGAGGGCGATCTCGCGAGTCGCGGGCTGATATAAAAAAGCCCCGGCGATCGAATCGCCAGGGCCCGCAAGGTAGCCACCCGAAGGAGAGGGGTGGGATTGGATACGGTTCAGCCGTTGCACTGCGCCAGCTTGTCGGCCTCGAGAACCTTGTCGTCCGCGGTGAACGCGGCGATTTCGCCATGTTCGCGCTGGAGTTCGCGGCACATGCGCAGTGGGCGTGAGCGGCCCTTCTGGGCCACGCAGGTCGTGCCCTGGCAGATCCAGGCGACACCGCCGGCCACGGTGGTGGTCCGTTCGGCAACCGGCTGCGCCAGTTCGACGGTGTAGAAAATGCCGTTGGAACGGGCTTCGGCAGCGGTCGGTGCGAGCAGCGCACCGAAGGTGAGCGAAGTGTAGGCAAAGGCGGCGGCGATGACGCCGACATTGATCGACCGGGGGAGGGGGGAGGTCATGGGGAAGTCCTTCCTGATTGCAATTATATCAACAGGACTTGTGATCCACGCAATTGAGTTTCATTTAGCAACCTGTTGTGGGGAGGCTGTCTAGGCGTATAGGTTGCGTAATGCAACCCACATATCTAAAAATTTGGCAAAAGCCGATTATTCGCTAGATAGGTTGCTGGAAAAGGACTGAATTTATGGGTGACATCCGCGAACCGCTCCGTGAACTGACCGAATGCGGCCTGCCGCAAGCACTCGAAGTCATGGGCGAGCGATGGTCATTCATGATCCTTCGCGCCAGCTTCAACGGCCTCCACCACTTCGAGGAATTCCTCAGCGAACTCGGGATCGCGCGCAACATCCTGTCCAATCGGCTGGCCAAGCTGGTCGAGCACGGGATCCTCAAACGCGATCCCTGCGCCGATGATAAGCGCAAGATCGAATATCGCCTGACCGACAAGGGGCTCGATCTGCTCCCCGCCATGGTCGCGCTGCGCCAATGGGGCCAGAAATACGGCGCCGAAGTGGTCGAAAACCCGGTGCTGGTCGACGAACGCGACCGCCTGCCGATCGGCCCGACCGCGATTCTCAGCCATGACGGCCGCATTCTCGGCCCGGCCGATCTCCATTTGGTGGAGCGCGCCAATCTCGGCATTCGTGCCGATGGCAGCAAGGCCGAAGCCGGTGCCGCGTTGAAGCGTGGCGGCGTGGTCGACATTGCCAGCGCCCGCAAGGCCAAGAGCGCGGCCTGAACGACTCGGTCGAGCGTACCGGCGACGGACGCTATATCATCGTTCGCGGCCGGTTGTGGCGCGCCAGCAATCCCGCCTTGCCCGAGGCCGAACGCCAGCGTCTGGTCGACCGGCTGATGGATGCCCGCCGGGCGGTGGCGGCGGCCAAACGCGCGAAGGATGCCGCTGCCGAAAGCGCAGCCCGCGTCCAGGTCGATGCTGCGAAAATCGCGCTGGGTGAGCGCGGGCCGGTGTGGTGGGACGACGGCGCGCCCGACTACAACCGCCATCTGGTCAAGAACACGCCCTATGCGGTGGCAGCGCCCGAAGCGGATTAATTGCGTAGCCGCCGCCGCGCTGCCTCGCCCGGATCGATCTCGTAGGAAATCCTGATTCGCACCCATTCGCCGACCATCGGACGCCCCCCGCGCTGGGGCGGGCGGACCTTGAATTGCCACGATGCCGCCAGCACCGCCTGGGCGATACCCGACCCTTGCGGCGATTCGCCCACCACCACGCAATCCTCGACGCGGAAATCGGCTACGGTACGGCAGTCGATCAGCCCCCAGCCGGGCCCCTGCGCGGTCGACAGATACCCGGCGAGCTCATCGTCATAGGGCCGCCGATACCACCGCGCGGCATAAAGCGGTTCGCCATTCGGCCCGCTCCCCGCGATCCGCGGCGTGTCGCCGGGCGAGGACGTGTCGGGCGGACCATAGGCCTGCGGCTTCTCGGCCGACGCTGGCGGGGCCTGCCGGGGCACGCGTTCGAGCGAGAAGTCATTACGCAGGACCGGGCGCGGTACGGGCAGCGGCGGGGCGACTTGCGGGCGGGGCTCCGCTGCCGCGTCTTCAGGCTGCGTCTGCGAGACCTGCGGCTGTGCCGCTTCGGGGACCTCCGCAGGCGTGGGTGCGTCGGCGACCGCCTCCTCCTCGTCTTGCGACGACGTGGTGAAGGCGACCAGCGTATCGGTCATGGCGACCACCTCGCGCTTCACGCTGCCAAGCGAGAGCAGCACCAGCACCAGCAGGATCTCGACCGCCAGCGCGAGAGCGAGCGCGGGGATCCGCTGACGCCATTCGGGCGGCAGGTCGTCATACCGCTGCCGCAACCCGGCGATCGGGGAGGCAGGTTCGGTCACGGGAACAGAGTTTCTCGAAATCGCGGTGTCTCGCCGGTTACCGGCACGCGCCGGTCGCACATCTACGCCCCACATCTGCGCGCATGGGCGATTGCGCGCGCGCCTTCAAGCAAAGACTGCGGCTGGTAACGATTGCCGCGGCCCGCCCCGCCGAACGCCGCAGCGGCACCGTGACGTCATTGTTAAAACGATCTCAACAAGTCGCTGTCACAAAGCACCATTGTAACGAATCCACCCAGCAGAGCCGGACCTGCCTTGTGATCGAAATCGAAGTTCAAAACGAGACGCACCAGGATGTGCACCGCATCAAGGTGATGAACGTGCCACGCATTGGCGAAGGTATTCGCCTGCGCGAACCCAGCGGCCAGTGGGCGTCCTATGACATCCTCGACGTGTGGTACCAGCAGGCCGAATATGGCGAAGTCTGGGTGCCCTATATCCATGTCCGGATGACGCCCGACGAGATGAAAACCGCCGAAATGGCGCGCGTGAACCCCCTGGTCGACAAGGGGCAGCAGGTGCCGATCGAGGATTTCCTCAAGAAGTTCGAAGGCGACCACGAGCACGAAACGGTCAAGCTCAACCTCGACATGAGCGAGGACGTCTGAGGCTCAGGCGCGCGGCGGCTGTCGCCGATAGCTGAGCGCTTCGGCGACATGGATGCGCCCGACCTGTTCGGTCCCCGCCAGATCCGCAATCGTCCGCGCAACGCGCAACATCCGCGTATAGCTGCGTGCCGATAGCCGCATTGCGGTCGCGGCCTGCAACAACAGCTGCCGTCCGGCCTCGTCGGGTTTGGCGAATTCCTCCAGTGCGCTGCCATGGAGCTCGGCATTGGTCCGCGCGCCGGTTGCCTCTGCGCGAGCCGACTGGCGCTGGCGTGCCGCCGCGACTCGCGCGGCGACCTGTTCGCTGCCTTCCGCAGGCGGGGGCAACGCCAGATCGGCGGCACTGACCGGATCCACCTCGACATGCAGATCGATGCGGTCGAGCATGGGGCCCGAGACCTTGCCCTGGTAATCGGCGGCGCAGCGCGGGGCGCGGCTGCAGGCCAGCGCAGGGTCGCCTAGATGGCCGCAGCGGCACGGGTTCATCGCCGCGATCAGCTGGACATTGGCGGGAAAGGTGACGTGCGCGTTGGCGCGCGCGACATCGACCTTGCCCGTTTCGAGCGGCTGGCGCAGCGAATCGAGCACCGCGCGCTGGAACTCCGGCATTATGTAGCAGACGCACCAAATCAATTATAGATGCCATCGCCAGTAATCCCCTATGTATCGGCAATGGTTACAGCGCACGCAATCACCGCCCTACGCGACAAGCGCGGGGAACTCGCCGGACAGATCGACGCGCTCCAGGATCAGCTACGGCAAGCGTTCATCGACATGGACCACATAGACGCGACCCTACGCATGTTTCAGCCGGACATAGAGCTGGATGAGATCAAGCCTAAGCCGCTCCCGCCGCGCCACAGGGCGTTCAAGGGACAGGTAACGCGGGCCATCCTCGCCATGCTGCGCAAGGAAGGGCCTATGGATGCACGGGCGATCACGCTGCGCCTCATGGCCGAGCGGGAGCTGAATGTGAACGACAGCGGCCTACAGAAGGCTATGCACAAGCGGATAGGGGCGGCGTTACGGAACCTGCGCGAGCGGACGCTGGTGTTGTCCCGGAGCGGGCCTGGAGGGCTTCTGGTGTGGAGCCTAACGAAATAGGTGGATGAACGCTTGAACTAACACTATGGCGCTCGCAATCGACAGAGCGACAAACTCAATCCATGACCGCCGTTGTTTATCCACACACGATCCCTATCTGGAACACACGGTGATTAAGCTCGTTGACCAATGCACAAGCGTTACACTAACATCAATGACATAATCAGCGATGCGGCTTAACATAACCATAGACGATACGTAACGTTAAACCGGCCTTAATCCGAGTCGGTTATGAGAGGATACACCCCGCCACAGGAGAGCACACCATGACCCGCAATTCTGGATCTTGGTAACAACGCAACCAATGAAACCTTTCAAAGAGTTCGCAGTGAACCACCTAGAGCCCCGTTTCTACGGGGCTCTTTGGTATATAGCCTTGGCAATGCTCATCGCGATGGCGATCATGGGGTGGGTAGATCGAACAAGGTTCCGCGAAGAAATCGTCTTCACCGGTGCCCTTTTGGCGATCGTGGTGGCAACGATTGGCTGGATTTGGTCTGGTCGAATGACCATCCTTATGACCCGGAAAAATAACGCTTTGGCGCTGCTAGAGCGCCTTTCGTCAGAGTATGTGAGTGGGCTCAAGAAAGTCGTCTACGGCTACGTTTCCGAATATAACGAGTTCCAAGAAGCTGAGTGCGAAAAGAAGCGCCCAGAGATGCCGGAGGCTGAGATAGAGCAGCTTTTAAGTGTCTACGAACAGGTCGCGGTTGCTATCGTCCATGGGGCCGCCGACTATGAGATGCTGAAACAAGCACAGTTTTTGGTCTTCAAGCGCATCTATCTGGGCCTGCGGCACCATATCGATAAGGTGCAGGAAATAGACTCGGCCTATTATGAGTATTTTGAGCGCCTTACCTGCACTTGGCATCCTGAGCTGCAAAAGAAGACAGCTGTGTTTCGCATCGACGGAGGGCTGTTCAACCCAATGGCCGGGGCTGACGCTTAACGCTGCCAGTAGCCCGCCCACTGGCGGCTGTTACCCGAAGCCATCACAGCGCCGGTCAGCGTCATAGCCTGCGATCCGTTGTCAACGCGGCGCATGTCCTCGCGCCATGCACACTCATTGGCATAGGCATTTAGATACGGCCCTGCGATATGGTGGTGCGTGCCGGTTTCCATGCGACGAAGGCGACTAAAGAAGCTCTCGGCCTGATTGGTGCAAACACCCTTATCCTTGAACGCAACCGAGTGATTGACGCGGCGGGTGTCCCAACCGGCGTGCAGCGCATCCCAGCCCGTGCCTTCGTCGGCGTGGATGGTGGCGAGCGTGCCAACATGATCGCGGACGTAGGGAACGGCATCGCCTTCATTAGCGACCACGAAGGGCAGTGAGCGGCCCTTGCGCTCGCGCATGATAACAACGCACTGGCGCTTGCCCGAACTGTTGTAGGACAGGCGACGGTCCTTGCGATCTTCCTTGCGGTTTTCCGGCTTTACGTAGCCGCCGAAATAGCCGCCATCGATTTCGACAATGCCGTTAAGCTCGCGCTCGCCAAACTCGCGCGCCATCGCCTCGCGCAGCTTATGGAACAGCACGAAGGCGGTCTTGTATTGAACGTCCAAATCGCGGCTCGCCTGTAGGGCGCTCATGCCCTTCGCCCCGTTCACGAACAGGACGATCGCTGCGAGCAGATCCGTGAAAGACAGCTTGCGCGAGGCGAAGATGGTGCCGCTGGTGACGCTGTACTGGTGATAGCAGGCCGTGCATTTGTACTTGCGGCGGCTCTTGAGGAAGTAGCTGTCAGCACAGCCGCAGCGCGGGCAAACTGCCTCGCCATCGGTTTCCGGCCAACGCATCTCACAGAACAGGCCGTAAGCGGCATCTTCGCCCATACGATAAACCTTCGCCAGCGAGAGCGTGCGAGCTTTTGCAGAGAGGAGAAAATGCTGTGCCATGTAACTATTTCCAATGCCTATGCATCGTTCATAGTTACATCATGCATCCTTGTCAATGGCAAATGCATCGCCTATAGTGATATTCGCAATCACAGGAGGCGGTATGTCCGCAGTGCAGGATAAGGAATGGGAGGACCGCGTTAAGGGCCTCTTGAAGGCCGAGCTAAAGCGCAAGGGCATTACCTATGCGCAGCTAGTCGGATTGCTCGCAGATCAAGGCGTGATGGACTCTGAGCCGAATATCAGGAACAAGATCAGCCGGGGTAAATTTACAGCGGTATTTCTTGTTCAATGTCTGACAGCGATTGGCGTCGAAGCTATACGATTGGACTGATTATCGTCGGGCTGGCTGCAGCGGGCTTTGCTTATTGGCTGTGGTCTTCAACTGAAGCTTCGCATTTCCAAATAGAGCAAGAAGCCCGCGAAGGCGCTGATGCCTATACCGACCCCCGCAACATAGCTGTAGAAGGCGAATGCCTCGCGCTCCCTGAGGCGGAACGCGGCGACTGCATAACGACCGAACGCGAGGCCTCCTATCAGGGACAGCGCAATGAACGCGACCTTGAAGCCCAGCGCGTCATGGCCGCCTGAACGCGGGCCATTGGCATAGCGACCATTGTTGGAATGGCTTTTGGAATTTTTGGGTTGAGCTTGATCTTCGTGACGTTCCGAGAAGCCCGTCGCGCCGCCGACGCGGGATTTGCTGCCAACAAAATCGCACGCGAAGCCAATGAGAACCAGCTTCGCGCTTGGGTCCAAATTCACATAGTGCAAGAAACCCGAATGGCGACTGGCACGCCCCCATCGCCTCGGTTTTTCACTAAACTTGCCTTTGAGACCATCGGCCAATCCCCGGCCAAGAACGTCACCTACACTTCTTGGCCATGCATCGGCTATGAACCTACGGAAACTGAACTCGAAAACTGGATCGCCGATAGAGAAGCCAATGGCTTTATCGAGAATATTTTCCATGGGTCTCGATCCAATGAAGATGCGCAGATCGAGCACAGCGGCGCGGTCCCACAGAAACCCGTCATTGGGTTTATGATCTTCGCGGTTTCCTATCAGACCGTTTTTTCGGACGAAGTTCGGGAGACGGTTAGGGTGTTCCGCCTTAACGACGCCAATCGACCCGACGACTTGATTGATTTCAATTTCCCGACTGCTGGATTGCAGCTCGTCCCTTGGGAAAAGTACCCCGGCCATGTAACCTAACACCCGCAAACGATGGCAACCGCCACCATCAAGGCGGACAACTGCCTACGCATTGGTGCGCTTGCTACATAATGCCGTGGAACTCGGGCAGTTCGTCGAGGAACAGCACCCCTAGATGCGCCAAGCTGACCTCGCCAGGTTTCACCCGCAGGCCGCCCCCGGTGAGCGCCGCCATGCTCGCCGAGTGATGCGGCGCACGGAACGGGCGGGCGCGGCTGATGCGCCCCCCGGCCAGCGTCCCGGCGACCGATTGCACCATCGACACTTCGAGCGCCTCGGCAGGCGCAAGCGGCGGCAGGATGCCCGGCAGGCAGCTCGCCAGTAGCGATTTCCCCGCGCCCGGCGGGCCGATCATCAACAGGTTGTGTCCGGCTACACTCGCACGGATAAATGCTGTGGAAAGCGGTCGAGAATGGCGGGAAGTGGGCCGTTAGCGGTCTGTCCGGTTTGCGAATTGATCAGAGTAATTGCTGACATTCAGAGCACCTCTATTCAGCAGATATGCCGCTCCTCTCGACCACCGGCGGATGGCTACGCGATTAAGTGGCCAAGGCAAAAAACCTTTGATGGGAGCGCCGACAGGATATCAATCGGTTCGGAAAATAACGAACGACCAGCCGATTAAGCGCCTGAGCAGTTAGGCTGAACAACGCGGGCGCGTAAAATCCGCACCGGCTGCTCAAGGATTTGTTCTGCCATGGCAGCCAAGGGGCTGTCCGAGCTTACAGGCTGCTTGTGAATCTCGCGGACCACATCCATTCCGCAGATGACCTGCCCAAATACTGCAAAACCCTGTCCATCGGGATTGCGTTTACCGCCATGGTCGAGCGCGGGCTGAGGGCCGATCGATACGAAGAAAGACATGGCGGTGGTGGTGCCGATATCCCCGCGCGGCAACGACACCGCGCCGTCGATATGCTTCAGTCCGGTCTGGTTCGTGCCCTCGTGAGGAATGGGATCCTGATCGAGCGGTGGAGCGTGCTCACCAACAGCCGCCTGGACAACCTCGATCGGATTTTCCGTCCTGTCGTTATCCGGGCGCACCGCGCGGAAGAAACTGCCGCCATCATACTGTTGCGCGTTCACTTGTCCCAAAAAGGCGTCGCTCGAAGCTGGCGCCTCCTTCGAATGGATCAGAATGGTAATGACCCCGGCGTCCGTCTGTAGTTCGACAGCGGGATCCCCGTGCTCGCAGTCACGGCTTTCGACGACCGAAGGCAGCAGCACCCCCCACGCAGTCATCAGGCCAAGGATCGCGGCCCGCCGTATCACTCTGGCTTGCTCTCGGGTTGGCCATCCTTCCCGGCCTTAGATGCGCCGCCCTTCCGGCGCTTCATCTCGGCAATGGTATAGTCATAGCCGTTGATCAGCTCGAACTCCTTGGGCGGCGTTTTGCCTGCCAGATGTTCGACGAAATAGTCCCACCCCCGGCGTTGCGCGTAGCCCGTGTAAGAGTGGCCAGCACGCGGAGCGATCACCAGGTCGAAGTCCTTGTTCTCGTCCTCCAGCTTCTGGACCAGATTGAACAATGTGCCAGGCTGGACGCCCGTATCCATGAGGCCCTGATAAAGCAGCAGTTTGCCCTCCAGGTTCTTGGCATAGGTGAGATTGGCCTGCGCTAGGTAATTGTCGCCATCCAATTCGCCCTGATAACGCTCCCCCCAGCTATGCCAGAAGTCCCGCTGATCGTGATTGCCTGCACCGGAAACCGCGACTTTGTAGAAATCGGGGTAACGCAGAATCGCGCTGGTGCTCATGTAACCGCCACCTGAAAAGCCGGTGATACCAACCCGGTCGAGGTCCATATAGGGGTAGCGCTGCGCGAGCTGCCGGATGGCTGCGATATGATCCTCGACCTCGCTCGCCTTTTCGACGGCACCGTAGGAATGCTCATGGAATTCCCGGTCGCGGCCGGTCGTCCCGCGTCCGTCGATGATGACGGTGACGAAGCCTAGCTCAGCCAGCGGCATCGCCATATTGGCAAGTCCGTCCAGCGCGACCGGCACGACCGCCGCCTGCGGACCGCCGTAGATCAGGTCGATGACCGGGTATATCTTGCTTGGATCGAAATCGCTCGGCCGAAAAATCGCACCTTGTAGTATGGTCTTGCCGTTTGCGGCCTTCACCAGCACCGGTTCGGGCCGGCGGAAGCCCTCGGGCACATGGTTCAGGCTTGCGGTTTCGAGCGTCGCAACCTCCCGCCTGGATCGCGTCCTGATCACGCTGACCGCCGGCCGGTCGATCCGCTGGCGCGTTTCCACCCAGTAATCGCCGCTTGGCGAAACGCCGCTGCCGCGCGGCGCGCCGCCCAGCAGAAGCGCGAAGGACACGCCGTTGCGCCCGTCCGGCGCAATAAATCGGTGATCGTCGCCCTGGCTGAGAATTTCGCCGTTCCCGGTATCGAGATCGATGCGAAGAATCTCCTCGTAGTAGGGGTTCTTGGTCGGATCCCGGCCGGAAATGGAGATGAGCACCTCGCCACGGCTTTCATCCGCGCTCACGATGCGACGGACACCATAGGCATCGTCGGTCAGTTTGCGCACGAGCTGGCCGGTGGCAAGATCGTACAGATAGAGCTGTGGCCTGCCGGTTCGCTCGGAATACCAGATCACCTGGTTTCGTTCGGGCAAAGGAACGATCGAAGCCGCTTCATAGACGTTGTCGGACAGCTCGACGTAGCCGTCCGGATTGGTTTCGCTAAACAGCTCGGTCGTATCGCCCGTGCTTGCATCGGCGGAGATCAGATGAGCGGCTTTCTCTCCGCGCTCGACATCGACGAAGAACACGCGTTTGCCATCGCCGCCCCACCACGCTCGGCCGCCGTTGAAGGGCGCGTCGAGCATGCGACCCGCTGGCAGGTCGCGGTATTTGATGGGCACCTGTTTGCCGTCTTCGACGTCGACCACCAGCATGCGATACATCGGGATGTGCAGATCGCCTGGGAAGGCATAGGGCATGCTGAATGCCACCGGCCTTACGCCATCTTCGGGCGCATATTGAATGAAGGGGACGTCTTTTACCTGCCGATCGTCGGTCTGCACGGTGAAGACGCGCTTCGAATCCGGGGCCCAGCGCAACTCGCTGCCCCAAGTGAACCCTCTCGATGCGCCCGGTTTGGTGGCATAGGCATAGCGTTCCTGGCCATCGGTCGTAATGGGCTTTTCTTCGCCGGATTCGAGGTCTCGAACCCAGATATTCCAGTCCTTCACATAGGCTTCCAGCTTCCCGTCGGGGGAAACCACCGGCGCGGAAAGCAACGCATCCCCTAACTCTTTCAACACTCCATTGCTGTCGTAGGAATACCGCTTCTGAAATGCGGAAAAGGTGATCGTTCCATCGCCATCGACATATAGGTCGGTGATGCCCAGGTCGTCGGGCGGGAAGATATTGCCGCTTTTCTTTGTAAGCTTGGCCGCGAGGTCGCTGTGATCGAACAATAGCCGTGAATTGCCGGTGCGCGCGTCGACCAGGGTATAGGTACAGCCCGCTTCGGTCTGCTTGCAATACCAGAAGCGGTCTTCGCCGCCGATCCAGGTCGGGATGACCTGATTGTTCAGCGAAACGGGGCTTCCCCCCCGTGCGAGCATAGCCGCCCGCTCGTAACGCGCTTCCATTTCAGCGGTGGCTGCCGGCTCTTCTACCGACGTGTGCTGCTGCTCCGCCGTCTGGGCAAGTGCAGGGGCGGACGTAAGCGCGATCGCACACATGCCTGCAAGCAGGCCGTAATGGCGTTTGGTATTCATGAGTTTCTCACCTGAATTGCTACGGGCGGCCTGAACTTGCTCTCTCAGAAGCTGGCCCTGACCTGGGCGCCAAACGAACGCGGTATCGGGCGGCCGGGATAGGGAAGCGAGCCAAAGGCGGGATAGGTAACGCCGTATTCGTTGAGGATGTTCTTCGCGAACAACTGAATGGAAAACCCCGAAATTTCGGTGCCGACGTTGAGGTTCAGAAGGTGCTGCGTTTCCGACAGCGCCGGAACCGCCTGGAAACTGCGGAACCAGACCTGAATTCCATCGGCAAACTGATAGTCGAGACGTGCAAATGACGGCGCATCGCCCAGATCGAACCGGTATTCTGCAGACGCCGATCCCGAGTAACGCGGTGCGTAATCGGCGCGGTCGCCGGCAAAATGCTCCACGGTCGTCGTCTTGTATTCCATGTTGTTCCAACCGCCCGTCAAAGACAGCGTCAGCGAAGGAACCGGGCGATAGGTCAGCTGGGCGTCGATGCCGTTGCCGGCCATCTTGGCACCATTCACGGTATAGGTGTTCAACCCGTTGGGCGCGGTCGCGACGGACTGGATGTCGCTCCAGACATTGCGGAACACTGCGACTTCGCCGGTGAGACGCCTGTCGAACGATTCGTATTTGGCACCCAACTCGTAAGTCCAGACGGAGTCGGGATCATAAGAGGGCGGTATGACGACCGTTCCCCCGCCGACCGAGGTCGTGTTGAAGCCGCCGCTCCGGAAGCCCTTGGATGCGGTCGCATAAAGGTTGAGCGAGTCGCTGACCAGGTAAGATATGTTCAACTTGGGCGTAAAGGCACTGAAGGTATCTGCGCCTTGATCGAGCGATGGAGTGCCAAAAATCCTGGTGGCCGAGTTGGTCGTCCGCTTGTCTTCGAAATAACGACCACCGAGGTTCAAATCCAGTCCGGAGAGCAGTTCATAGGTAAGGTCGCCGAAAACTGCCCACGATTCAGAGGTTCCTTCGGTGTCGCCGAAATAGTAGTCGGCCGGGACTGCGGTGACCGGGTCGCTTTCCCCGGATACGAGACTCGTGCTTCTCGAGTTGCGATAGAAAGCCCCGATGAGAGCGCGCAGTCCGGTCGAGCTATCATACTGAGCGCGAACCTCTTGCGAAAAGGCGCGAAAACTCGAAGCTCCGTTGAAGACATAGGAGTTCAATGTCCCCGGCTGAAGTCCCTGCAAAAGCTCGACGGTTGGTGCCAGGATATCGGTGATATCGGTGACGTTGCTCCCATTGCGCTCCTGCCAGCTTGTCGCGCTCACCAATGATACCGCGCCCAGGTCGTAGTCGAGAACGGCGCTGAAAAGATTGATCCGATTCTTGATCGGGGTCGGAACCGCATAATAGACCTGACGATCCTCGTCTGCGGTATTGTTGCCTCCCGTGTCGATCTCCTGGTGCGACGCGAGAAGGGTCGCGATGAGATCCTCGCCAAGCCTGGCCAACAGTTTTCCGCGCACGAAGTAAGAACTGCCACCATTCAGGTTCTCTTCGCCGGTGCGGGGATTGTCGATCCAGCCAGCGATACTGGTATAGCCGCCGGCTACCCGCAGCCCGAGCTGATCCTCCACCAGAGGCAGATTGAACACGCCTTCGCCACGCCAAGCCAGTTCGCCGCCTTCTACGACGCTGAGTTCGCCTAGCGCCGATCCGCTGACAGCCGAGAGCTCGGGATCATTGGTGATGTAGCGGATGGTGCCGCCCATCGCACCTTGGCCGTAGAGGGTCCCCTGCGGACCGCGCAACAGTTCCACTCGTGCAATATCGACGAGCCGAATATCGGGCCCTTGGTCGGGCGCTTCGGTGTTGAGCGGAATTTCATCGAGATACTGCCCGATCTGGGCAAGACCGCTGAACGAAGACACGCCACGGAACTGGATGCGCTGCTGGCCCGGTCCGAACTCCGAAATGGAAAGGCCAGGAACCGTGTACTGCAGATCGGTGATTGTCTCTGCATTTCGGTTGCGGATTTCCCGCTGGCTTTTGACGCTGATGGATATCGGCACGTCGAATGCGGTCTCGGTGACTTTCTGCGCAGTCACCACGATCTCGTTGCTATAGTCGTCGGCGGACTGGACCTGTGACCGCGCAGCCTGAGGGCCCTGCGCGCGCGGCACTTTCGGGCTGGATTTTACTACGTAAACGCCCTGCGCGGTCGGTTGGGCCACCAAGCCGGTGCCACGCAGTGCCAGATCCAGTGCATCCTCGGTCGAATAGCTACCTTTGACCGCACGGCTGCGCTTGCCGCGAACTTCGTCTCCATCGAATATCACCTGGGACTTCGTGATCGAGGCGATCGCGCGAAGCGCCGACCCGATATCCTGCGTGCGCAGTTCGAAATTGTAGGTTTGTTGCTCAGCCTGCGCGGGTGTGGCGCTAGCCGCAACCACGATTGTAGCCAGACCGCAAAATAGGCCAGTACGCATGGACATGATTTCCCCCCGGATTGTGGTCTTCATGGTACGATCGGTGGATCGCCCTCACACCATCTGACGCACGAGGTCGGGATTCACGCCCGATTATTTTTCGGGCAGTTTCAACTTTGCACTCGAAATCACAATCTTCTTCTCGTCCGCGCTGACCCTGACGGGGTACAGAGAGGCGACACCGCTGACGAAGGCGGCAGTATCGCCTGCATCGAACTCGCCATTGATGATCAGTCGTCCGGCAGCCGCATCACCCAGCACTATCGGAGTGTCCGAGGTCCGGTTCACCCGTTCGATCGCGAGCGATAGAGGTTCATCGATAAAGCTCAATCGACCGCCCTCCCAGCTAAGGGAACGCTCCACATCGCCGGGCGCAATCGTGGCCGTGCGAGCCTTTGTGGACAAGATCAGCTCCTGGCCGGGCATGAAGACCCGATCGCTCAAGGAGCCGTCTGCCAACAGCTTGGACGCATCCGCCAGATCGGTTGCCTCGGCCTCGTCGAGCACCGCGACATGCCCTTCGTAGAGAAATACTCTGATCTGTTGAGGCAGAAGTTCGACACTGAAGGCGGTGCCGATTGCGACAACGGTCTTGTCGCCCGCGGTTACAATGAACGGACGCAGCGGATCACTGGCGACGTCGAACTTGGCCCGTCCGCGTTCGATCGAAAGGGCGCGTCGCTCACGAGAATAAGTAACCTCGACACTGCTCGCAGCATCGAGCGAGAGCTTCGAGCCGTCTTCGAGACTGACGACCCTGCGCTCTCCGATACCGGTCGTATAGATTTCGGACTGGTTCCCAATGAACACCAGGCCGGTCAGCACGGCGAGAAGCATGACAGCGGCCGCAAAACCCGCGCCGATGTATACAAAACGCTTGGGCATTGGCTCATGCCAATCCGGCTGCCCCTCTTCCATCGCTGTTAACGCCTGCGCGCGCAGCGAGAGGAAGCCAGGCATTTCCGCTATCGCATCGGCCCCTTGCCAAACCAGAACCATTTTCTCGAACGCTTCTTCGTGGCGGGGGTCGGCACAGATCCAGGCGTCGAATTCCCTTTGTTCGGAGAGATCCAGTGCGTCTTCGGCAAGCAGGCAGCACCACTTCGCTGCCTGCTCTTCGAAGGGGGTCACACCCTCATCTTGGGTGGGAAAACTCATGGTCTTTTCTCTATCCGGCGTGCGAGCGCGACCATGGCGCGGGTAATGTGCTTCTCGACCGTGCGCACGTGGAGGGCGAAACTGTCGGCGATCGTCTGTTTGTCGATTCCCTCGACACGGTAGAGAACGAAAATCTGGCGAGTGGGCTCGGGCAGGGCCTGAATGCCTGACCACAGCGCTCCCAGTGTTTCGCGCGCTACAAGGGAGCGGTGCGGATCAAGCGGGTCGATACCCAGGCTTGTGTCCTGAAGAACCCGCGAACGATAGGCGTGACGCACACGTTGGCGGCGTGCGTGATCCCGCAAAATATTTGCGGCTATGCGAAAAATGAAGGGCTCGCTTACCTCCAGATTATCCTCGCCCTTGCGGGCGAGACGAATGAAAACCTCCTGCGTCATATCTTCGGCTTCGGCATGACTCGACACCCTGCGGCGAAAGTACGCGAGCAGTGCTGGTCGATACTGACGGCTAACCCTTTCAAGTTCGGCTGGGGCTCGCTCTGTCACGCACTCTCCTTGCCAACGTATTCATTGCCTTAAACGCGCGACCGCCCGTTATGCGCCCGCCAAACTTCTCGAACCCTAGATTGACGCCTCCATCTACACGGAATTCGTCATAGAGGGACTGCGTCGCCGCTCCATCGGTGAATCGTCGGCAGATGACCGATCGGATTTCTCTGTTCCGTTCATGGAGAGAAACATGTCCGTGCGCTCGGTTAAAGACCGACTGCTTTTTTACCGCAACTATGGAGATGCGATGCAGACCTTCGGGAGGAGATCGCAGAGGTTCTGCGTTCGCCGTGAAACATGCTCTGAAAAGCAAGCATGAGGAGCGTACCGCTAGCATACGGCATCAGGGAGCGTCGCTCGGATCGAAGGTGCGACCGCTATTGGGTTGAGAAATCCTATGCCCGAATGACCGATGTGAAGGCGCGAAGCTGCCGTTGCGCGTAATGCAATCGACGGCGACGCGGTCAAGAGCAGGTTCGATATACCTACACCCAGAGGTATGAATCCTGTGGATACGAAGATCAGAGCGGCGGGAATGACCGGAGTTGGGCCGTTAGCCGCCAGTCCGGTCTTGGGGCTGACATGCGGAAAGCCGCCCTCCCGCTAACGACCCCACCACAGTCTTTCATCGTCGGTCGCAGTAGCCTTCAAGCGGTCATAAGGACATGCCCTGCTCTTACTCGAACTTCCCCAAGGGGATGGAACCGGGCCGACCATTCACGGATTGGTGTTGGGTATTATCGTCAAAAACTCGGGAAGCCGAAGGGTTCATCAATGCGCCCCATCACAGTTGTCCTCACAGAAGGTTATTCGGACTGGGAAATTGCACCGTTGTGCGGTGCTGGCCGTGCCTTTTACGAGGCGGAATTTCGGTTCGTATCTCCAACGGGGGGCGCTCTTACGTCTGCTGCAGGCCTACCGATCGCCGAAACTGCGAGGTTCGAAGCACCGGACGATGGCGTCGTCGTGGTTTGCGGGGGTCCCGCTTTCGAGGCTGACGATGGCTTGAAAATTGGTCAAAAGTTGAGGCAAGCGCGTCAGTCAGGTTGCATCATCGCTGGCATTTGCGGTGGAACGATCGCCCTGGCCCGTGCCGGTATGCTCGATGATGTCAGCCACACATCTAACGGGCCTGATTATCTTAGGAAATACGTCGAAGCGTACTCGGGCACAGGTAGGTACGTCGATAAGCCGAAGGCCGTTCGCGATAAGGACATCATCACTGCTCCGGCCCCTGCCCCTGCGAGCTTCGCGAGCGAAGTCCTCGCGGCAGCGGGACTCGAACCTCGGAAGGCAGAAGAGTTGAAAAGCATGCTCGGCGCAGAGCATTCGAGTTAAAAGATTGGGTGAGCGCAAGGAAGGCAACACGCGAATGGAAGCCAACAACGGGTGGAAAACATGTAGGCGCGGCCACAAATATCGCGGTCCCGGCCCCTGCCCGAAGTGTTGGCCGGCTGGCGCTGCCCGTGTGCGATCGAAAGATAGTCGTTCGTGAGACTTCAACCCGCCAGGCAGCTCACTCGATGGTCCGCCAATGGGCCGCCAGCGGTCAGTCCGCTTTCTGGGTTTGGGATCGCAATTGCCGACATTCCGCAACGACCGTAATATCATTTGTCTGATAGGGTCGGGATGGTCACTAGCATGCGGTTAAGCTCTTCGACATCGTCGAACGGAGCTTGCGTAAGGGTTAGTTTCGTGCCGCTTCCGTCCGGTTCGAAGTTGATCCGCATCTCCGTCTCAGAGGCATCGGGCTCTTCCCAACGGAATGTGAACACGAGCAGGCGCGGAGGCTCGATGGTCAGATAACGGCCACCGTGCGGCAGTTCCTTCCCGTCCTCGCCGACCATGACCGCGCGCGATTCGCCGCCCTCGCGGACGTCGGCATCGAACGAGGTAGTCCTGAACTCTTTGGGTCCCCACCAGCGCACTATTTCCGTCGGATTGGTCCAGGCCGCGAAAACCTCCTGCGGCGGGGCGTCGAACCGATGCTCGAGTTCGAGAGAATGCTGCTTATCCTTGTCCATCGATGTCTTTGCCGTTGCTGCGAAGATGCGTGTCGAGACTGTCCAGACTTCCCGTCCAGAACTTGCGGTAGCGTGCGATCCAGGCCTCGGCTGCGGCTAGCGGCGCCACGACGAGGCGGCGCGGGCGACGCGCCCCCTCACGTCGCTGCTCAACAAGCCCGGCGCGCTCGAGGACAAGCAGGAGCTTGGAAACGGCGGCGAGGGTCTGATCGAATGGCGCCGAGAGATCGCTCACGGTCAACTCTCCTTCGCGCAGGTGCGTGAGCAGCGCCCGGCGGGTCGGGTCCGCCAGCGTTGCGAAGGTTCGACTGAGAACATGGCGGGCTTGCTGACGCAGGTGGCGCGGCGCAGTTACAAGGCACTGGGCAAGCAACTGGCAGGCGCGGCAGAGGGGCTGGAAGGCAACGCGGC